>Ga0256839_1001316_pt1 | contig 30388 bp, 27 predicted proteins | sample 354166metaG_FD_185968 | JGI IMG/M metagenome (GOLD analysis project Ga0256839, IMG submission 185968) | Hydrothermal vent microbial communities from Mid Atlantic Ridge, Atlantic Ocean - 354-166 | ecosystem: Environmental > Aquatic > Marine > Hydrothermal vents | place: Atlantic Ocean: Mid... | reverse complement strand
GAAGGCGCCTCCGGTTGGCGGGCGAGCTGTTCGTCGACGGGCGTGTCGCGGTGGAGGCATCCGGGCTCTATCTCGTATCCGTGACCGTGGAGGAGTTGCTGCGGCACGGGACGTGACGACACGACGGGTATCCTCCCCGGTCCTCATGCGACGTCCCGGACTCGCCGTTCTCGCCCTCACCGGCGCGGCCTTCCTCTTCGGTCTCACCTTCGTCGTCGTGAAAGACGCCGTCGCCGAGTTCCCCCCGCTGGCGTTCGTCGGTTGGCGTTTCGCCATCGGCGCGGTCGTGCTCGCCCTCCTCGCTCCACCCCGAGGAGTCCGGCTGTGGCGGGACGGCACCATCGCCGGGTCCTTCCTCTTCGCCGGATTCGCCCTGCAGACGGCAGGCCTCACCACCACCGGAGCCTCCAACTCGGCGCTCATCACCGGGATGTACGTGGTGCTCACCCCGCTCCTCACCGCCGCCTACCTTCGTCGGTGGCCCGCCCCGTGGGTCGTGGTGGGCTCGGTCCTCGCCTTCATCGGCCTGGCCCTCCTCACCCTCCGAGGACCGCTCCGGGTCGGCGCCGGCGACCTCCTCACCTTCGGATGTGCCGTCGCCTTCGCCCTCCACATCGTGGTCCTGGCCCGGCTGGCGCCCCGTCACCCGGTGGTGCCGTTCACCGTCGTGCAGTTGCTCGTCACCGCCGTGGCCGGCCTGGCCCTCTCGATCCCCTTCGAAGGGATGCCGGTACCTCCCCGGAGTGTGTGGCCGGCGCTGGCCTTGACCGGGGTGGCGGTGTCGGCCCTGGCGTTCCTGCTCCAGGTGTGGGCCCAGACCCAGGTCGGGCCCGGCCGCACGGCGGTCGTCCTCGCCCTCGAACCGGCCTTCGGTGTGGCCGGGGCCGCACTCATCCTCGGCGAACGCCTCACCTTCGCCGGATGGTCGGGGGCGGCCCTCATCCTGGTGGCGATCTACGTGGTGGTGACCAAGGGCCAGGAGGCACCGGTGCTGGAGGCCGAGGCGGTCACCGCCGCCCACTGACGACCCGGCGCCACATCCGGTTCACCAACCGCAGCGCAGCCAGGATGACGAACAGCCCCAGGGTGAGTCCCGCCGACAGTTCGGGGGCGGCCGTGTAGGGGTTGCGGCATCGGGTGATCCCTCCCGGGCACAGGCCGAAGCCGGTACCGCCCCTCGCCAGGTCGAGGAGGACGAAGAGCGGCACCGCCGCCAAGGCCACGGCGGCGACGACCAGCACCACTCGCACGAGCCGCAGGAGCGTCATCGGGATCATCAACGTCACGCTAGCGCCCCGGGTTCCGCGCTCGTCCCGCCGGCCATGACCGCCCGGTACGATCGTCCCGGTGGAGTACTACCGAGAGTCTTTCACCCCGGAGGAGGAGACGATCCTCCGACGCTTCTTCACCAACACCGACCGGCCGGTGTTCGCGGTCGTCAACCTTCCCGAAGTGGTGAAGGGAGCCCTGTTCGCCCGGTACAGCCGATCGGCGAAATCGATCCGCCGACTGTTCCTCGACGAGTTCGTCGGCGACCCCGAGACGGGCATCGACGAGATCGCTCGCCGTCTGGGCGACGCCTCGGTCGGGCTGGAGCGGGCCGAACGCCTGTACCGCAGGGTGTTCCACGAATTCGGCGACGACTCCGTGGCGCAGCTCGGTGGCGCCCACCTCGCCTGCGAGCAGGCCTCCAACGTGCTCACGAAGGTCCTCGAATGGGGTCGGCTGGCCGCCTACCTCGAGCAGTCGACCCGCTACATCTTCTACGACACCAAACTCGGCGGGCGGTACCGCTACTTCGTCCCGGCCGAGATCGAGGAGACGCCGCTGCGGAGCGCCTACGTGCGGTTCATGGAGGAGCTCTTCGAGACCTACGCGGAGCTGGTCGCCGACATGAAGCGGCGCTACGAGCAGGCTCATCCCCGATCGCCCGAGGACTCGAAGGTCGTGTGGTCCGCCACGATCAGGGCGAAGGCGTGCGACACCGTACGCGGGCTCCTCCCCGCCGCCACCCTCTCCAACGTCGGGATCTACGCCACCGGCCAGGCCTATGAGATGGCCCTGATCCGGATGCGGGCGCACCCCCTGCGAGAGGTGCGTGACTACGCCGACCTCATGCTCACCGAGCTTCGGAAGGTGATCCCGTCCTTCCTCACCCGAGTCGACCTCCCCGACCGTGGAGGAGCCTGGTCCGCCTACCTGGCCGACACCGCCCGTCGGCTCGAGGAGGTCGCCGCCGAGATCGACGAGGCACCCCGCCCCGAAGCCGCCGGTGTCACCCTCACCGACTGGGATCCCGAGGCCGAGGTGAAACTGGTTGCGGCCGCCCTCTATCCGGTGACCGAACTCTCCGATGCCCGGCTCCTCGAGCTCGCCAGGGCGATGAACCCCACCGACCGGGCCCGGGTGCTGGCGGCGCTGGTGGGTGATCGGGGGAACCGTCGTCACAAGCCCTCCCGAGCGATGGAGCGTCCCGTCTACCGCTTCGACGTCGTCTGCGATTTCGGGGCGTTCCGAGATCTCCAACGGCATCGGATGCTCACCCTGGAATGGCAGCGCTGGTCGACCCGCCTCGGCTACGACGTCCCTCCCCACATCGTGGAGGCGGGTCACGAGGCGCGCTGGCGCTCGGTGCTGGAGCGCGCCGGCGAGCTCTACGAGACGGTGCGCGACCGGCTGGGACCGACGGTTGCCCAGTACGTCGTGCCCTTCGCGTACCACGTCAGGTTCGTGATGGAGATGAACGCACGGGAGGCGTTCCATCTCCTGGAGCTCCGCAGCCAGCCGGCCGGACATCCCGCCTACCGACGCATCGCTCAGGAGATGCACCGCCAGATCGCGGAGGTGGCGGGGCATCGGGCCATCGCCGAGGCGATGAAGTTCGTGGACTACTCGGAGGTGGAGCTGGAGCGTCTCGAGAGCGAACGCAGAGCCGCCGAACGACGCGCCCGCCGTCCGAGCTGAGGGTCACCCACGCGGATGGAGGGGGATCCGCAGGACGAGCTCGTCGTCCTCCACCTCCCAGCGGGCCGCCCCGATGAGGGAGAAGTCGAGGTAGTCGAGCTCTGCCTGCTCGATGAGGCGTTTGCGCTCTTCGCCCGCCACCGGGGGGAGGTTGCGCTCCTTCACGGCGTGGGCCCGTTCCCGGAATCGTTGGATCAGCGCGTCGACGTCGAGGGATGCCATGCCGGAGAGGATAGGACGACCGGGTCGACATCCGACACCCGGAGATGGATCCGCGTTCCCGACGGCGTACGCTCTGGGTGATGTTGGAACGACGCCTCGTGATCGTCACCGGGAAAGGCGGAGTCGGGAAGTCGGCGGTGGCGGCCGCGCTCGCCATCGCCGCTCGACGGCGAGGCCGACGGGTGCTGGCGCTCTCGATGGTCGGATCGGGTGACGGCCTCGCGACCCATCTGGGAACCGGGCCTCTGTCTCCGGTCGCGACCGAGCTCCGGCCCGGACTGTGGGCCCTTCGCATCGATCGGGCGCGTGCCCTCTCCGAGTACCTCCAGTCCCAGATGAGGGTCCCGGCCGTCGCCACCTTCGGACCGGTGGCACGTGCCTTCGACGCGTTCGCTGCGGCCGCTCCCGCCATCCGCGAGATCGTGGTGATCGGAAAGGTGTTGTGGGAGGTCCGCCACGACTCCTGGGACATCGTCGTCGCCGACGGCCCACCCACCGGGCAGATCGGCTCCTACCTCCGGGCAGCCAAGACCATCGAGGAGCTGGTCCCGGCAGGGAGAATCGCCGAGCAGGCGGGGTGGATGGACGAGACCCTTCGTGACCCCGACCACACGTCCCTCGCCGTCGTCACCATCCCCGAGGAGCTCCCCACCGTCGAGACCGAGGAGCTGCTCGCCTGGTTGGCGCGCGAGCAGGTGGTGGGCCATCGCCAGATCGTCGCCAACCGGGTGCTCGGGCCCCTGGACGTCCCGGCCACCCTTCCGGCGGGCCCCGCCGGTGACGCGGCCCGACTCCACGTCGCCCTCTACCGCGAACAGCGGACCTGGCTGGACCGGCTGCCGGCGGACCTCGAGCTCCCCTATCTGTTCGGGCTGCTCACCCCCGCCGAGGTCGCCGCCCGCATCGCCGATGCCTGGGAGGCGGCATGAGCACCCGGGCGCTCCTCGTCACCGGCGGCGGGGGGGTCGGCAAGACCACGCTGGCCGCGGCGATCGGCGTGGTCGCCGCCCGCCGCGGGATCCGCACCCTGGTGGTGACCGTGGACCCGGCCCGGCGTCTCGCCGACGCCTTGGGCACGACGTTGGGCACCGAGCCCCAGCCCCTCGGGGACGAACCGAACCTGTGGGCCGCGATGCTCGATGCGTCGGCGTCCTGGGAGGCGATCGCTCGCAGGCATGCAGACCCCGCAGCCGCCGAGCGACTCGTCGCCAATCCCTTCTTCCACGCCGCCACCACCCAGTTCCCCGCCAGCCAGTCGTACGCCGCGGCCGAGGAGGCGGTCACCTTCATCGACGCCCGGGCCTGGGAGCTCGTGGTGGTGGACACGCCGCCGGCGGCCGGAGGTATCGATTTCTTCACCGCGCCCCGGGCGATCACCGACCTCGTGGGAGGCAGGCTGCTGCGCTGGATGACGGGCGGGAACCTCCCCGGGAGGCGGTTCTTCTTCGACCGGACGGCGCGGCCGGTGCTCCGCATCGCCGGCACCGTCCTCGGAACCCAGCTCCTCGACCAGATCGCCCAGTTCTTCATGGATCTCCGCACCACCTATGACGGAGTACGGAGGAGGGCCAAGGAGATCGAAGACCACCTACGGGGAGCCCACACCGTGGTGGTGACGACCGCCGATCCCACTCCGCTCCGCGAGGCGGTCCGTTTCTTCCGGGAGCTCCCCGAGGTGGCGAGGCGTCCGGAGGCCGTGATCTTCAACCGGACCCTTCCGACGTCCTGGATCGATGCCGACCCCTCGGGGATCCCCGAGCCCCTCGCCTCGAATCTTCGGCGGTGGGCCGCGGAGGCGCATCGCCAGCAGGAGCTCCGTGCCGAGTTCGCCTCCCGTTACGACACCCGGATGGCGGTCGTTCCGTGGCAGCCGGAACCTCCCACCGACCTGGACGCCCTGGAGCGGCTCGTGAAGGCCTCGGAGGGTTTGGAGCCGGTGCTCTGGGATACCGTCGATTGACCGTGTGCCCGACTTCCTCAGAGCACGGCCCGGGGCCCCAACAGCTCCCGAAGCTCGGCGTAGAGGGCGGATCGGGGCTCCACCCGATGCTCGTCGGAGAGCCGGAGCACCTTGTGGCCGTGTTCGCCCGTCATGTGCAGGTACACGGGCGAGGTTCCCGGATGGTTCCCGAGCACCTCCTTGAGTCGCCGCACCAGCTCGGGCGAGACCCGACGAGCCGGGACCTCGAGGCGTACCGAATCGTCGTCACGGACCACCAACTCCTCGATCTCCCGGGCGATGACCTTGACGTCCTCGCCCCGATGGTCGAGACGTCCCTTCACCACCACGACGGCGTCCTCGGTGATGAGGGGACCGACCTCGGCGACGGTTCGGGGGAACACCGTCACCTCCACCGAGCCTTCGAGGTCTTCGAGCTGGAAGAACATCATCGGTTCCCCCTTCCGGGTGAAGCGTTGGGTCACCGACCCGACGAGTCCTCCCACCACCACCGAAGCGCCGTCTTCGAGGTCGAAGAGGCCGGGGATCGTGGTGGTGGTGGCCGCCCGGAGTGACGGGCCGACCGCCAACAACGGATGGTCGGAGATGTACAGACCCAGCATCTCCTTCTCGAAGGCCAGCTTCGTCTTCTGGTTCCACTCCTCGGTCGACAGGTCCACCGTCGCCGACCCGTTGGCGGGCTCGTCGGCGCCGAACAGCGAGAACTGACCGGCCTCCTCGTTTCGGCGCCGCTCGACGATCGTCTCCACGATCTGCTCGAACCCGAGCATCAGCCCTTTTCGCGTATGTCCCAGTGCGTCGAAGGCGCCTGCCTTGATCAGCGACTCCAGGGTCCGCTTGTTGAGCACGCCCATGTCCACCCGTTCGACGAAGTCGACGAAATCCTCGAAGGGCCCCTCGGCGCGGGCCTCCAGGATCCGCTCGACCACCCCCTCCCCCACGTTCCTGATCGCCGACAACCCGAAACGGATGGTGCCGTCGTGCACGGTGAAGTCCATCCCCGAGGTGTTGACGTCGGGGACGAGGACCTCCACGCCCATGGCCCGACACTCGTTGAGGTAGAGCGCCGTCCGGTCCTTGTCACGCTTGGTGGCGGTGAGCAGCGCCGCCATGTACTCGGCCGGATGATGCGCCTTGAGCCAGGCCGTCTGGTAGGCCACGAAGGCGTAGGCGGCGGAGTGGGACTTGTTGAAGCCATACCCGGCGAAGGGCTCGATCGCGTCCCAGAGCTCGTGCCCGAGGGTCTCGGGATGCCCCTGAGAGACACATCCGGCGACGAACTTCTCCTTCTCGGCCGCCATCACCGACGCGATCTTCTTGCCCATGGCCCGCCGGAAGCTGTCCGCCTCGGCCATCGAGTATCCCGCGATCTCGCGGGCGACCTGCATCACCTGTTCCTGGTAGACGATGATGCCGTAGGTCGACTCGAGGAAGGGTTTCGTCGCCGGGTGCGGGTACGTCACGGGCTTCCGCCCGTTCTTACGGTCCGCGTACTCGTAATGCATGTTCTGGCCCATCGGCCCGGGTCGGAACAGCGCGTTGGCGGCGACGATGTCGTCGAAGGTCTCCGGCCGGATCGCTCGCAGGAGCGACCGCATCGCAGAGCCTTCGAGCTGAAACACCCCGATGGTGTCGGCACGGCGGATCAGCTCGAAGGTCTCGGGGTCGTCGAGGGGGATCGAGTCGATGTCGATGCGCTGCCCCGTCGATGCCTCGATCAGCTCGAGGGCCCGTTCGATGATGGACAGGTTCCGCAACCCGAGGAAGTCCATCTTCAGCAGCCCGAGCTTGCCCACCGCCCCCATCTCGTACTGGGTGACCACCTCGGCGTCCTCGCCCTTGCGCTGCACCGGGACCAGCTCGGTCAGCGGCCGCGGGGAGATCACCACCGCCGCCGCATGGATCGAATCCTGACGCCGGAGCCCCTCCAAGCCCCGAGCAGCGTCGATCACCCGCTTCACCTCGGGCTCGGTGCGGTACGCCTCACGCAGCGGGGCGGCGTTGGCATGCCAGTCCCGGAGGACCGGATCGGCCTCGTCGGGGAGGGGCTCCAGGACCTGGTCGAGGGAGGCCTCCTTGCCGAGGATCGGGGGCGGCATCATCTTGGCGATGCGGTCTCCCAGTCCGTAGGGGTAGCCGAACACCCGAGCGGCGTCTCTGATCGCCTGCTTGCCCTTGATGGTCGAGAAGGTGACGATCTGCGCCACGTGGTCCGACCCGTACTTCTCCGCCGCGTACCGGATGACGTCGCCGCGATGCCGCTCGTCGAAGTCCATGTCGATGTCGGGCATCTCCTTGCGGCCGGGGTTGAGGAACCGCTCGAAGATCAGTCCGAACCGCAGCGGGTCGAGGTCCGTGATCGCCAAGCAGTAGGCGACGATCGACCCTGCCGCCGAACCCCGACCCGGCCCGACCCGGATCCCCCGCTCCCGGGCGTACCGGATGAGATCCCAGACGATCAGGAAGTAGGCCGGGAACCCCATCTCCCCGATGATCTTCAGCTCGTGTTGGATCCGCTCCCGCACCTCCTCGGGGAGGGGATCTCCGTACCGGCGTCTCGCCCCGTCGTAGACGAGACGCTCCAGATACGACGCCTCGGTCTCCCCGTCGGGGACCGGGAACTCGGGGAGGTGGATCTGCCCGAACTCGAGCCGCACGTCCGCCCGCTCCGCCACCAGCAGGGTGTTGTCGCATGCTCCCGGGAACTCGTCGTCGGGGAAGAGCCGTCGCATCTCCCCCGCCGTCTTCAGGTAGAACTCCTGGGCATCGAACTTGAACCGGTTCGGCTCGTCGATGGTGGCGCCGGTCTGGATGCACAGCAGGACGTCGTGCGCCTCCCACTCCTCCTTCCGGGTGTAGTGGGCGTCGTTGGTGGCCAGCAGCGGCGCACCGATCCGACGGGCGATCTCCAACAGGTCCGGGGTGATCCGCCGCTGGGCATCGAGCCCATGGTCTTGGAGCTCGATGAAGAAGTTGTCGCGACCGAAGATCTCCTGGAGCCGGGCGGCGTTGGCGAGCGCGGTGTCGAAATCCCGTTCGGTGGCACCGGTCCCCTCTTCCCTCCCCAGATCCGGGGCGAGATGATGGGCGACGGGTCCGCTGAGGCATCCGGAGGTGGCGATGATCCCTTCGGCGTGCTCCGCCAGCAGCTCGAAGTCCATGCGCGGCTTGTAGTAGTACCCCTCGAGGAACGCCCGACTCGAGAGCTTCATCAGATTGCGGTACCCGGTCTCGTTCTCCGCCAGGAGGGTCATGTGGTGGCGGATGTTCTGGGAGCGGGGCGGACGATCGAACCGCGAGCCCGGGGTGACGTAGGCCTCGATACCGATGATCGGCTTCACCCCCCGAGCGGTGGCCGCCTCGTAGAAATCGATCACCCCGTACATGACCCCGTGGTCGGTGATCGCCACCGCCGGTTGGTCATCCGCCGCCGCGGCGGCGACGACGTCGGCCACCCGGGCGGCACCGTCGAGCATGGAGAACTCGGTGTGCAGATGAAGGTGGACGAACCGATCCCGAACTACAGACATGTGATTCGATCGCAAGTTAGCATCGGCGCTCCCCCGGTTCCACAGCGCGAAATCCCGCCTCAGCCGAGGGCCACCGACAGGACCGCCAGCGCCGCCAGCGCCGCCGGGACGGCCAGATAGGCGGCGGTCGCCCGCCCCCTCCCCATCCGCGCCCACAGGTCCCCGACGACGTAGCCGGCGATCAGACCACCGAGGTGCGCCTGCCAGGAGATCCCCTGGATCAGCAGGGGCAGCGCGGCGTTGATGGCGAGGAGAAAGAGAAGCTGGCTCAGCAGGTACCGACCGTAGGCGGTGCGCCGGTGACGTACGGCCCCGGCCAGCCACACCCCGAAGAGCCCGAAGATGGCGCCCGACGCCCCCACCCCCACGTCGATCGGCGACCCCAGGAAGAAGGCGAAGGCCGACCCGACGGTGGCGGCCCCCAGATAGAGGGCGAGGAACCTGGCCGAGCCGGCCTCCCGCTCGATCTGGGGCCCCAGCACCCAGAGGGCCCACATGTTGAACAGGATGTGCATGAGGTTGGCGTGCAAGAGCACCACGGTGACCATCCGCCACCACTGCCCGGCAGCCACCCCCCGATTGTCCATGGCGAGAAGGTCCACGAATTCGTGCCCCACGCCGGGGAGGGCGAAGGTGACGAGGAACACCGCGACGGTGACCGCCACGATCCCGGTGGTCATCGGAGCGCCCCGCCGGGCGGTTCCCCAGCCGCGTCGCACGTCCACCGTCTTCTGGGTCCCCACCACCCGCACGCACTCCGGGCAACGCTGGCCGACCGCGGCGTCGATCGAGCATTCGGCACAGATCGGTCGACCACACTGCGAACAGGCCAGATAGGTGGTGCGGTTCGGGTGCCGGTAGCAGACCGGTGCCGTCTCCACCGGGCGCTCGTAGGTCATGGTCCGCACCCTACCGAGCCGCCTCCGATAACCCACAACCGCCGGCCCCGGACCTATCCTCCGTGCGGTGCCCGTCGTCGGAGTGCTCACCGCCGGAGGCGACTGCCCGGGACTCAACGCGGCGATCCGGGCCGTCGTCACCCGGATCACCGCCGAGCCCGGCGGTGAGGTCGTCGGGGTTCTCAACGGGTGGGAGGGGCTCATGGAGGGTTCGGTGCGTTCCCTCACCCGCGAGGACGTCCGGGGCATCCTCGGCCGGGGCGGCACCATCCTCGGCACGTCGCGTCGCGACCCCTACCTGCACGGTCGGGGCCTCGCCGACCTGCTCCCCACGATCACCGCCGCCCACATCGACCATCTCGTCGTGATCGGCGGCGACGGATCCCTGCGAACCGCCGCCCGGCTCGCCGACGAAGGACTGCCGGTGGTCGGCATCCCGAAGACGATCGACAACGACATCGCCGGAACCGACTACTCCTTCGGATTCGACACGGCCCTCCAAGTGGTCTCCGACGCCATCGACCGCCTCACCACCACCGCCGAGGCCCATCACCGGATCATCGTCCTGGAGGTGATGGGGCGCACGACCGGCTGGATCGCGACCTACGGGGGTATCGCCGGGGGCGCCGAGGCCATCCTGGTGCCGGAGGAGCCCTACGACCTGTCCGAGCTCGCCGCCCGGATCCGCCGCCGTCACGAGTCCGGACGTACCTACTCGATCGTGGTCGTCGCCGAGGGGGTTCCGGATCCCTCCGGGACCGAGACCCTGGCCGGTGTGGACGCCTACGGGTTCGCCCGGCTGGGAGGGGTCGCCACGAAGATCGGACCCGCGCTGGAACGGCTCACCGGGTACGAGACCCGAGTCACCATCCTCGGCCATCTGCAGCGCGGCGGCACACCCACGGCCTTCGATCGGGTCCTGGCGACCCGGATGGGCCTCGCCGCCGCAGAACAGGTCCTCGCCGGCGCCTCAGGCGTCATGGTCGGGCTCCGGGGCTCCATCATCACCACCATCGGCCTCCGAGAGGGCTGTGCCGAGCCTCGACCGGTCCCCGCCTCCCTCCTCGCCGACGCCCGGTGGTTCTTCGCCTGACGCGTCGATCCCGAGTCGGGCGAGCACGGCGGCGAGCTCGGGAGGGAGGGGCGCCCGGAACGTGAGTCGCTCCCCGGTGCGGGGATGGTCGAACGAGAGCCGGGCGGCGTGGAGGAACAGACGAGGAACCTCGATCGGGTCGGGTCCGCGCCCGTACCAGGGATCCCCGACGACGGGGTGGTCGATCGCCGCCAGATGGACACGGATCTGATGGGTCCGACCGGTCTCGAGGGTCACCTCCAACAGACTCACCCCGGCCTCGGGGACGTTGCGGAGACACCGGTAGTGCGTGACGGCGGGTTTGCCCCCCGGCGCCACCCGCCGTCGACCCGGATGGGTGGGGTCGGGCTCGATCGGCGCCTCGATCGTCCCCCGGGGGACGTCGAAGGTCCCGCGCACCAACGCCAGGTACTCCCGGCCGATCCGGCGCTCGGCGAGCTGCCGCCGGAGCTCGGAGAACGCCCCGGGGGTGCGGGCGACGACCAGCAACCCCGAGGTGTCCCGGTCGAGCCGATGCACGAGACCCCACCGTCCGCGGTCACCCACCCCTTCGATGTCCGGGAAACGGTGGAGGAGCCCCCCGGCCAAGGTCCCCCGGCTTCGTCCGGCCCCGGGATGCACCACCAGACCGGCCGGCTTGTCGATCACCGCCAGGTCGTCGTCGGCGTACACGACGTCGAAGTCGACGGGTTCGGCGACGACCCCCGGTTCCGGTTCCGGCTCCGGGAAGACCACGACCTGGCCGGTGCGGAGTCGGCGCCGGGCCTCTACCGGCGCCCCGTCGACCAGCACCCGACCTGCCTCGCACCATTCCCGCGAGCGACTCCGGCTCACCCCGGCGAGCTGGGCGACGATCCGGTCGACGCGTTCTCCGTCGAGGTCCGCGGGCACGGAGGCGGTCAGCGAGTCCGCCATGCGGCGATCATGAGCAGGCCGACCCCGACGGTGATCGCCGTGTCGGCCAGGTTGAAGACGGGGAAGTTGGGGAGCTGGATCCAGTCGACCACCGGACCGTCGAAGACGCCGGGACCACGCAGGATCCGATCCACCAGGTTGCCCGCCGCGCCTCCGGCGATGAGGCCGAAACCGACGACCTCACCGATCGGCCGCGGCCGAAGGATCGCACCGACGGTGAGCGCCACGGCGGCGATGGCGGCCAGGCCCAGGAGCGTCCCCGCCCCCTGGAAGAGGGAGAACGACGCGCCCGTGTTCTCGGCGTAGGTGAAGGTCAACACCCCCGGGATGATCGGCCGGGGCCGCGAGATGAAGACGACGGCGAGGGCCTTGGTCGCCTGGTCGACGGCGAGCGCCCCGATCGCCGCGCCGAGCCCGACCAGGAGGCGCCGCGTCACCGCTTCGCCGCACACTCGACACACAGGGTCGTGTACGGCAGCACCTCCAGGCGGGTCACCGGGATGTCGGTGCCGCACCGTTCGCACGTCCCGTACCCGCCCTCGTCCATCCGCTCGAGGGCGTGGTCGACCTGGGCGAGCAGGTCGACGGCGTTGCGTTCGATCGAGAGCTCCTTCTCGTACTCGAACGCCATCGACCCCGCCTCGGCCGACGCGGGATCTGGGCTGCGGTCGGCGGCGGCCTGGGAGAGCCGGGCCTGCTCGAGCTTCAGCCGGCGGTCTTCGATCAGTTCGGTCAGGCGGTGCCGCTCGTCGACGAGGGACTTCCGCAGTCGGGCAAGGGTCGAATCGGCGAGTTTGCGAGGCATCGTTCCTCCAGCGGAGGCGACAAGATACCAGGTGCGAGGCGACCGGCCGGGTCGAGCCCTGCGGGATGACCGCCCCGACTCACGGAGCGAGTCGGCGTGCCACCTCCATCGGTTCCATCCCCCGAACCAACAACGTCTTCCGCCGGGATGTCGCCCCGCGAACGACCTCGACGGGGACACCCAGACGCGTGCGGAGGAGCCGCTCGACCGCGGCCGTGGCTCGTCCCCGTTCGGCCGCCGCCGCCACTCGGACCTTGAGGGCGTCTCCGTGGGTGCCGTCGATCCGGTCGCGGGAAGATCCCGGTACCACCCAGACCACGATCCGGGTCCCCGACTCGTCCGGTTGCGCCCAGGGCGGCGGCATGGGGCCCATTGTCGCACCCACCGGGGTGGGACCGTGACCGGTGCGGGGAGCGGTAGCATGCCCGGGCTTCAGGAGGACCAGTGCCCGAACGCCCATCAGACTTCCGACGAGTCGAGCCGGCCGTCGATCTCCGCGCCCTGGACGCCGAGATCCTCGAGCTGTGGGATCGGATCGATGCGTTCCGGCGGTCGGTCGAGCGCCGCCCCGTCGAATCCGAGTACACCTTCTACGACGGTCCTCCCTTCGCCACCGGCAGCCCCCACTACGGCCACATCCTGGCCGGCGTGATCAAGGACATCGTGCCTCGGTACTGGACGATGCGGGGACGGCGGATCGAGCGTCGTTTCGGTTGGGACACCCACGGCCTCCCGGTGGAGATGGAGGTGGAGAAGCAGCTCGGCATCAGCGGACCACGCCAGATCGCCGAGTACGGCGTCGCCCGCTTCAACGAGGCCTGCCGGGCGATGGTCGAACGGACGACCGAGGAGTGGGAGGAGATCACACGCCGGATGGGGCGCTGGGTCGACTTCGAGAACGACTACAAGACCATGGACCTCGACTTCATGGAGAGCGTCTGGTGGGTGTTCCGGCGACTCTGGGACGAGGGCCTCGTCTACCAGGCCTTCAAGGTTCTCCCCTACTCCTGGGGTGCGGCGACGCCGCTGTCGAACTTCGAGCTCAACCTCGGTGGGTACCGTGAGGTCGAGGATCCGGCGGTGACGGTCCGACTGCGGGTGCTCGAGGGCCGGGGCCCGGTCCGGGAAGGCGACCACCTCCTCGTCTGGACGACCACACCCTGGACGCTGCCGGGAAATCTCGCCGTCGCCGTGGGAGAGGACATCGAGTACGTCTGCGTCGACGAGGCAGGTGACCGCTCCTGGGTCGCGGCCGAGCGGGTCGAGGCGTTATGGGAGGAGCCTCCTCCGATCGTGGAGCGTGCCCGCGGATCCGAGCTGCTCGGGGTCTCCTACGACCCACCCTTCCCCTACTTCGAGGAGGAACGCGACCGGGGCGCGTTCCGGGTGATCCCCTCCGAGTTCGTCACCACCGACGAGGGCACGGGGTTGGTCCACATGGCCCCCGCCTACGGCGAAGAGGACTTCTTCGCCCTCCAGGCCGCCGGGCTCGACGTCCTCGTCGACCCCGTCGACGCCGAGGGGCGCTTCACCGCGGCGGTTCCCGACGTGGCGGGACTCAACGTCAAGGACGCCGACCCGATCCTCATCGACCTCCTCCATCGGTCGGGGAAGCTCTACCGTTCCGAACGGATCCGACACCCCTACCCGTTCTGCTACCGCACCGACACCCCGCTGATCTACAAGGCGATCCCGACGTGGTTCGTCGCCGTGGAGCGCTTCCGGGACCGGATGGTGGAGCTCAACCACCGGATCCACTGGGTCCCCGCCTACGTGGGCTCCCGTCGCTTCGGGAACTGGCTGGAGGAGGCCCGCGACTGGGCGATCAGCCGGAACCGGTACTGGGGCTCCTGCATCCCGGTGTGGCAGTGCGACCGTTGTGACGAGCAGGTCTGCATCGGCAGCATCGACGAGCTCGAGGCACTGAGCGGGGTCCGGCCCACCGACCTGCACAAGCACGTCGTCGACGAGATCACCTGGGCGTGCTCCTGCGGGGAGGGCACCATGCGTCGCGTCCCCGAGGTCCTCGACTGCTGGTTCGAATCCGGGTCGATGCCCTACGCCCAGATCCACTACCCCTTCGAGAATCGGGATCGATTCGAACGGGGCTTCCCGGCGGACTTCATCGCCGAGGGTCTCGACCAGACCCGCGGGTGGTTCTACACGCTCATGGTGCTCGCCACCGCCCTCTTCGACACCGAGCCCTTCCAGAACGTCGTGGTCAACGGCCTCATCCTCGCCGAGGACGGCCGCAAGATGTCGAAGAGCCTGAAGAACTACCCGGACCCCTCCCACGTCCTCGACGCCTACGGCGCCGACGCCCTCCGTGCCTATCTGATCACGTCACCTGCCGTCCGGGCGGAGCCGCTGCGGTTCTCCGAAGAGGGCGTCCGGGAGGTCGTCCGGACGGTCGTCCTGCCCCTGTGGAACGCCTTCAGCTTCTTCACCACCTACGCGGAGGCCGACGGCATCACCCTGGCCGACCTCGAATCCGCTCCGCCGCCGTCGGAACGTCCCGAGATCGACCGGTGGATCCTGTCGATGCTCCAGAGCCTCATCGCCGAGGTGAACGAACAGATGGAGGGGTACTACCTGTACGCAGTGATCCCGCCCACGCTCGGGTTCATCGACCATCTGACCAACTGGTACGTCCGCCGGTCCCGACGCCGGTTCTGGCGGACCCGGACCGAGGACGACCGAGACAAGTTCGCCGCCTTCGCCACCCTCTACGAAGTGCTCACGACCTTCTCCCAGGTCCTCGCTCCGATCCTTCCCTTCGTCACCGAACGCATCTACCAGGATCTGGTGGTTCGGCCGGGTGCCGCGGGCGACATCGAGTCGGTCCACCACACCGACTTCCCCGAAGCCGACCACGCCCTCATCGACCCCGAGCTCGAGGAGGCGGTGGCCACCGTCCGCGAGGTCGTCCGTCTCGGTCAACGCCTGCGCAAACAAGAGGGGATCCGGGTCCGCCAGCCCCTCCCCGCCCTCACCGTCCTCACCACCGATCCCGCCGTCGCCGCGGCGGTGACATCGCATCGGGAGCTGATCCTCGACGAGCTCAACGTGAAGCACCTCGAGGTCGGCTCCGACGAGTCGGCCCTCGTCGATCTCCAGGCCAAGGCCGACTTCAAACGCCTCGGTCCGCGTCTCGGCGCGAAGGTGAAAGAGGTCGCCGCAGCCCTCGCCGAGCTCGCTCCGGCGGAGGTCCAGGCGTTGGCCGCCGGCGAGAGCGTGACGGTGGCGGGGGTCGAGGTCTCCGCCGAGGACGTCGTGATTCGCCGCACCCCGCGGGCGGGGACGGCGGTGGCGAGCGGTGAGCGCCTCTCGGTCGCCCTCGACACGACGGTCGACCGGGATCTGATGATCGAGGGCGCCGCCCGAGAGCTCGTCGCCCGCATCAACCAGCTCCGCCGCGACGCCGACCTGGCCGTGACGGATCGGATCACCCTGACCTGGTCGTCCACCGACGAGGTGATCCGTGAGGCCTTCGCCCGCCACGGTGCGACGATCGCCGCCGAGGTGCTCGCCGTCGACGTCCGGGAGGACTCGGATACGGGCGATGCCGTCGATGTCGGTGGACGAGCCGTGCGGCTCTCGGTCAGCCGGGTCTGACGGTCAGTCCCGCTCCCAGGGCCGACGTGCCGGTCGTGCCTCGGCCTCGGCGACGGTCGCCTCCTCCTCCCCGGTGTCCTCGGTGTCGGTGACGTCCTCCGGTTCTTCCCCGCCGGTCGGTCCGGCGCTCCACACCTCGGCCACCTCCGGCTGGGAATCGGCGGTCTCTTCGGTCCCGTCCTCGTCGATCGCACCGGTGACCTCGGGAACGGTCTCGGGAACCGTCTCGGCACCCTCCGACGCCGTCGGCTCGTCCACCCCCACCTCGGCGAGGGCTTCCTCTGCCGCTGCCTCCATGGCGTCGAGATCCTCGACCATCGACTCGGCGAGCTCGCGGACCCGGCTTCGGAGTCCGTCGATCACCTCCCGCAGACGAGCGATCTCCGCGGCCGCCGCGTCACGTTCACGGTCGCGGCGGGCGGCGAGCTCGTCTGCTTGCGTCTGCGCCTCGGCGAGGATCCGCTCGGCCTCCTGGCGGGCCTCCGTCACGATCTCGTCGGCAGAGCGCTGGGCGGCGAGCAGGGCACGGGAGATGGCTCGCTCGGCGTCGCCCTTCTCCGCCACCTCGCTCTCCAACGCGGCGATCCGCTCCTGCGCCTCCCGGAGTCGCTGCTCGTAGGAGGCGAGCGTGGTCACCACCTCGTCGAGGAAGTCGTCGACCTCGTCGAGGTCGTAGCCCCGGAGGGCTGTCCCGAAGGTCTTCTGCTGGACGTCGATCGGCGTCAGCGCCATTGCTACTCCTGGGATGGTCGGGATCAGGATACGGCTCGTGGTGGTGCTCACCAAGGACGCCCCCTCTCGTCCGTACGGTCTAGCAGATGGCCCGCTGGACGAGGGAGATCGCCAAGAGGAGGACCAGGGGTGAGAGATCCAGCATGGCGGGACCCATCCTCACCCCGGGAAGGACCCGTCGGAGCGGCAGGATCACCGGGTAGATGATGCGGTCGAGGAAGACGACCAGCCGGGCGAGGGGATGGGTGGAGGGGATCCTCACCCAGCTCAAGATGATCCAGGCCAGGACCGCGAAGGAGTACAGGCGCAGCGCCAGGCAGACGAGCTCGATCATCGGGTCAGGGCTCGATCGGAAGCTCGTACGCGCCGAGGCTCGCCAGTCTTCGCTTCTCGGCGAGGCCGATGGTCGTCTGCGGCGGGAGGACCAGCACCAGGCCCTCTCCGACCTTGCGCATGGTCCCGTCGAGGGCGTAGATGAGCCCCGATGAGAAGTCGATCACCCGGCGTACCAGATCGGGACTGGCGATGCGAAGGTCGAGCACGACGGGAACCCGGTCCCGCACACGATCGGCGAGGATCTTGGCGTCGGCGAACTCCTCGACGACGAGGATGTCCGACTGGGTCTCGGTGGCACCCACCGTACGCACCGCCCGGGTCTCGGGTCGAAGGGCGGTGACCCGGGTCGACGCGGGAGGCGGCTCGACGCGGCGACCTTCCACGTGGCCCATGCTGGGGCCCGCGTGGACGGTCCCGGTCCTCGGTGCCGGTCGATTCGGAGGCAGCGGCGCCTCGCCGGGCCCGACCTCGGGCTCCGGCGGTGAGGTGTCCTCGTCGACGAGACCGAGGTACACGAGAGCTTTGGACAACAGCGATGACATATCGACCTCAGGCGTCAAAGATAGCCCGTCCGACGCGAATGTAGGTGGCACCTTCCTCCACGGCGACCTCGAAGTCGTCGGTCATGCCCATCGAGAGCTCCACCACCTGGGGATGGCGCCGGGAGATCCGGTCCCTCGCCTCCCGGAGACGGGCGAAGAACGGACGCGCCCTTTCGGGCTCGGAGACGATGGGCGCGATCCCCATGAGGCCCACCACCGGCACACCGAGGGCGATGAACTCGTCGACCGCGGCGTCCAGCTCCTCGAAGGCCACGCCGTGGCGCTGCGGCTCGCCCGAGAGGTTCACCTCCACGAGCGCCGGCGGCGGGCGCCCCGGCCCCTTCATCCAGGCCGACGCCAGATGAGGACGATCGAGGGAGTGCAGCAGCACGACCACCGGCCGCACGATCCGCACCTTGTTCGTCTGCAGGGCCCCGACGAAATGCCAGCGGATGTCCTCCGGCAGCTCCGGGACCTTCTCCCGAAGCTCCTGGGCCCGGTTCTCCCCGAACTCCCGCTGACCCTGGTCGTACAGCCGGCGGATCTCGTCCGTGGTGCGGTTCTTCGTCACCACCACCAGGGTCACCTCGGCCGGGTCACGGTCCGCCCGGCGGGCCGCGGCGGTGATCCGTTCGCGCACCTCGACCAGGCTCATATGGGCCTCCAGCCGATGGCAGCCATGCGAGCGGTGTCCCGTCGCCTCCGATGGGAGAAGGTTCCCGGCCCGTCGAAGGTGCAGGGCCCCGTCACCTCCACCTCGGTGACGCCGACCGCACCGAGACGGGCCACGACGGCGCCCCGAAGATCGATGGACGGACGCCCAGTCCGGGTCGTCGCCTCGAAGCCGGGGAAGAGGTCCCTCACCTCGGCTCCCACCTCATAGCAGCAGGGCCCGATCGCGGGTCCGATCGCCGCCCGCTCCGGATCCACCCCACAGGAGCGCATGGTGTGGACCAGTCCCTCGACGATCCCCGCCACCACTCCCCTCCACCCGGCGTGGGCCACCCCGACCCCACCGGCGCCGTGCAGCACGACCCCGGCACAGTCGGCGGTGAACACCGCCAGGGGGAGGCCCTCGATGGTCGTGACCAGCCCGTCGGCCTCGCCGAGATCGCCCGCGTCTCGGGCCACCGCGACCTCGGCCCCGTGTACCTGTCGCACGGTGGCCCATCCCGGGGGGATCCCCAGCTCGGAGCTCACCCGCCGTACGGCGGCCCGGTCGGTTCGGAGGTCCCCGTCATCCGCCAGCGTGAAGGCGACACCCGGGGCCGGCCGGATCATCCCTGAACGAAGGGGGGGATGTCGAGGTCGTCGTCCTCCTCGGCGGGAGCGATCCCCAGGCCGGGCCGCGGGGTCGGGCGGTCGGCGGCCCGGGCGGCGCGCCGCTGTCGTCGACCGTCGAAGCCCGCGGCGATGACCGTCACCCGCATCTCCTCCCCGAGGTCGTCGTCGAGGACCGCCCCGAAGATGATCTCCGCCTCGTCGTCGGCGTGCTCCGCCACCACCTCGGCGGCGGAGGTGACCTCGTGCAGCGCCATCGTCGACGGCCCCGACACCGAGAGCAGGACACCCCGGGCTCCCTCCATCGACGTCTCCAACATCGGGCTGGAGATGGCCCGCTGGGCGGCCTGGACCGCCCGTTCGTCTCCCGACGCCCGTCCGATGCCCATCACGGCCGTGCCCGCGTCGGCGAGTACGGTCTTGACGTCGGCGAAGTCGACGTTGATGAGACCCGGCGTGGTGATCAGGTCGGTGATCCCGGCCACCCCGTTCATCAGCACCTCGTCGGCCAGACGGAACGTCTCGACGATCGGGGCCTTCGGGTCGCCGACCTCGAGGAGGCGGTCGTTGGGGATCACGATGAGGGTGTCGACGGCGTCACGCAGCGCCTGGATTCCCTGCTCGGCGTGGAGTGCTCGCCGCCGTCCCTCGAAACCGAAGGGACGGGTCACGACCCCGACCGTGAGGGCTCCGAGGTTGCGGGCGACCTCGGCGACGACCGGGGCTCCACCCGTGCCCGTGCCTCCCCCCTCGCCGGCCGTGATGAAGACCATGTCGGCCCCCTTGAGCACGTCCTCCAGCTCCTGGCGATGTGCTTCGGCGGCGGCTCGTCCGATCTCCGGGTTCGCCCCGGCGCCGAGCCCGCGGGTGATGTCCCGACCGATGTCGAGCTTGACGTCCGCGTCGGACATGAGGAGGGCCTGGGCGTCGGTGTTGAGGGCGATGAACTCGACACCGCGAACCCCGGCCTCGACCATCCGATTCACGGCGTTCACGCCGGCACCGCCGACGCCGACCACCTTGATCACCGCCAGGTAGCTACTGGGTTGTGCGGGCGTGCGAGCATTCATGTCGGGACCTCCAGGGCCAAAGGGTGAACTAGAGCTTTACACGAGATGGCACGCTCCGTAAACCCCACAACCTTCACGTTGATGTAGATGTTCAACCTTCCCCCTCCCCGTCGCGGTGCTCGGGGGTCGCCGAATCCCCTCCCGCATCCTCCGTGCCCGGGAGGAGGACCGCCGGCCTCGTCGGCGCGATCAGGGTGATGACGGCCCCCTCGGGGGGGCGGGCGTCGATCACCCCGGCCAACGCCCTCGCCTTCGCCACCATGTCCACGCCCCGCCCCAGGCGAACCCGATACCCGGCCACCGTCGCCTCCAGCTCCTCCGCGCCGACGGTGATCACCGTGCCCGCCGCCAGGTCGTCCCGCAGCTCCGCCGCGAAGACCAGGCCCGGCACCGGGTCCACCCCTCCGGGGGCCTCCACCAGCGCCAGACGCGGATCCGGCTCCGCCACGGCGGTGAGTGCGGTGCCGTCGACCGCCATGAGGGCCAGCTCCGAGCCACGCCGGACCGTCGCCACCGGGACCCGCTCGACCACCCGCACCCGGACACGCCGGGGCCACGACCTCACCACTCGGGCGGACTCGACCCAGGGATCGGTCTCGAGGAGCGCCTCCGCCTCGGCCGGATCCACCGACACGAGCGGCCTGCCCACGACGATGCCGGCCTCGACCAACAGCTCGGGGGTCCGTGAGGACGAGACACCCGAGACGACCACGTCGTCGATCTGGAACAGGGGTGATCGCGCCACCCAGACACCCACCGCCAACACCGCCCCCACCCCGAGGATCCCCAACACCCGGCGTAGCGAGGAATGGGCACGTTCCTCCTGGACTTGGCGGCGACGGCGAGCGATCCGAGGATCGATCTGGGTCATCGTCCCTCCTCGTCGAATCCTCCGACGAACCGGATCTCCGGTTCCAACACGATCCCGGTGGCCTCCGCCACCCTCCGTATGACGTCGTCGACGAGCCCCTTGATGTCGGCTGCGCTCGCGCCGGGCTCCGCCACGAAGAAGTTGGCGTGACGCTCGGAGACGTACACACGGCCCCGGCGGAGTCCCTTCAAGCCCAGGGCGTCGATGATGCGGCCCGCCGAATCCCCCGGCGGGTTCTTGAAGACCGACCCGGCGTTGAGGGTGCCACCGGGCTGATGCTCCCGCCGCCACCGGGTGATCTCCCGGAGCAACCGCTCGCCGTCTTCGGGATCTCCCGGCGTCGTGGCGAACCTCGCCTCCACCACGACCTCGTGGTCCGTCAGGTCGGAGCGCCGATACCCGAGTCCGAGCTCCGCCACCGACCTCGAGGTGAGCTCCCCCCGTCGCAGGTCCCACACCGACGCCGAGACGAGCACGTCCTTCGTCTCCCGACCGTGGCAGCCGGCGTTCTGGTGGACGGCACCGCCGACACTGCCCGGGATCCCCACGAAGAACTCCAGTCCTCCCCGACCGGCGGCGACCGCGGTACGGGCGAGCCGCGGCAGCGAGACCGCCGCCCCCGCCACCACCTCCCCGCCTTCCCACCTCATCGATCCGAAGGAGTCGCCCAGCCGCACGACGATGCCGGGGAATCCGGCGTCGGAGATCACGACGTTCGAACCCCGACCGAGCACGACGACGGGGACGGCGCGCTCGACCGCCGCCCGTCCGATGATCTCCAGATCTCCCAACCTTCTCGGTGTCGCCAGCCAGCGTGCAGGCCCTCCGACCTTGTACGTGGTCCACGGAGCGAGCGCGACGTCCGTCTCCACCCAATCCTGGGCGACGAAGGTCTCCCAATCACCCATCGCCGGCTCGCTCCGCCAGCTTCGACAGCAGCGCCGCCGGGACGACGGTGACATCCCCGGCACCCATGGTGACGACCAGATCACCCGCCTCGAGGTGATCGGCGAGGAATCCGGCGAGGTCGGCGAGATGCGGCACGTAGTCCACCGCCCCGCCGACTCGTTCCACCGCGGCGGCGACCAGTTCGCCGGTGACACCGGGAATCGGGTCCTCCCGAGCACCGTACACGTCGGTGACGACCACGCGGTCGGCCAGTGCCAACGCCTGGCCGAATTCCCGGTGCAGCGCCTGGGTCCGGGAGTACAGATGTGGCTGGAACACCGCCCACACCCTGCCCGGATGTGAGGCCCGGGCAGCTCGGAGCGTCGCCGCCACCTCGGTCGGATGGTGCGCGTAATCGTCGACCACCGTGATCCCCGCCACCGTTCCTCGATGTTCGTACCGTCGGCGCACCCCCTGGAATTCGGCGACCCCCCTGGCGGCAGCCTCGGGATCGGCACCGATCCGGGCGGCGAGGACGAGGGCACCGGCCGCGTTGCGCGCCATGTGGATCCCCGCTCGGGGGACGTCCACCTGCACGTCGAGATCGGGCCCGGTGAGCCGGAACCCGATGCGACCGACCCCGGGGCTCAGCTCGCTCATGTGGTAGTCCGCCGCGCCCGAGGTGCCGTAGGTGGGGATCTCCGCCCGCTCGGCCACACGCCGGGACCCCGGGTCGTCGGCGCAGGCCACCACCGGGCCATCCACCCCCCGTGCCACCCGGACGAACGCGTCCTCGAGCGCCTCGACGGAGCCGAAATGCTCCAGGTGGTCGGCTTCGACGTTGGTGACCACGAGGCCCGCGAGATGGACCTGCTCGAAGGTTCCGAAGGCCTCGTCCACCTCCAGGACGAGGAGGTCGTCGGTCCCCACGACCGCGTTGGTTCCGAGCCCGCTCATCTCGGCTCCGAGGACGAAGGACGGATCCCGTCCCGCCGCCCTGAGGGCGCTCACCAGCATGGCCGTCGTCGATGTCTTCCCGTGGGTTCCCGTCGCCCCGACCGTCGGCTGCAACCGTGAGAGGGCGTCGAGGAGGCGTGGGCGCCGCCAGACGGGACGACCTGCCGTCGCCGCCGCGACGAGCTCGGGGTCGCCTTCGGGGACCGCCGACGACGCCACGACGAGATCCACCGTCGCCATGCGTTCCGGACGATGACCGGTCCAGACCTCGATGCCGATGTCGCCCAGCGCCGCCAACGCCGCCGAGGAGCGGACATCCGACCCGGTCACCAGCCACCCCCTCCCCGCGAGCAGCTTCGCCAGCGCGCTCATGCCCGCTCCCCCGGCACCGACCAGATGGATCCGGCGGAGCTCCGGCAGCTCAGCCATGGAGTCCCTCCAAGACCTCGGCGATCCGCTCGGCGGCGTCCGGCCGGGCCAGCTTCCCGGCGGCCTCCGCCATCTCCGCCAGACGGTCACGATCCGACAACAACCCCGCCACCACGTCGGCCAGACTCCCCAAGCGGCCCTCGTCGAGCACGACGGCGGCACCGGCCTCCTCGAGGACGCCTGCGTTCGCCCGCTGATGGCGTCCCGAGCCGAAACTGCCCGGGACGAGGAGAGCCGGCGTCCGCGTCGCCGTCAACTCCGCCACCGCGCCGCCTGCCCTGGCGACGACGAGATCGGCGGCGGCGTAGAACAGCTCCATCCGCTCTTCGAACTCGATCACTCGCCACCGGACGTCCCGAGCCGCGACCTCGGGGCGCATCCGGGCTGCGTGCAGCCGCCCGGCCAGATGGACGATCTGCAGCGGCCCGCCCTCCCAGGTCCGGGCCAACTCGGCCACCGCGTCGTTGAGCACACCCGCTCCCAGGCTTCCGCCGAACACCCCCAACGTCGGGACGTGGGGGGAGAGCCCATACCGGCGAGCAGCCTCCTCGGCGAGTCGCCTCCGGTCGAACCTGGCGAGGGGCGCTCGCAGGGGGTTTCCCACCCATTCGGCCCGTAGGTGACGGGTCTCCGGGAACGCGCCGAAGACCCGGGTGGCGAACCGAGCCATCACCCGGTTGGCGAGCCCCGCCTCCGCGTTCTGCTCGCTCAGCACCAGACTCGCCCCGGCTCGCCGGGCGGCCCACCCCGCCGGGACCGTCACATAGCTCCCCAACCCCAGGAGGACTCGAACCTCCCGCCGCGTGAACTCCTCACGGAGCGCCCGCACCGCCCGCAGGACCACACCCGGCACCCGCAGGTTGGCGGCGGTGAGACGGCGCTGGAGACCGGCGAGCTCGACTCCGATGAAGGGGAACCCGGCAGCAGGGACCGCCGTCGCCTCCAGACGAGATCCGCCGACGAACAGCACCGCCTCACGGGCGACCCCCCGATTCACCAGCGCCTCGCCGACCGCCAAGGCCGGGAACACATGGCCTCCGGTACCTGCAGCCGCGATGGCGTACGTCACGACCGGACACCTCGCCCCCGCTGCGCCACGTTGACGAGGATTCCGAGCGCCCCCATCGAGACCACGAGCGCCGAGCTCCCGTAGGAGACGAAGGGAAGCGTGATCCCCGTGATCGGCATCACCCCGAGCACGCCGCCGATGTTGATCAGGGCCTGCACCGCGAACCAGGCGGTGATCCCGGCGGCCAACATCCGCCCGAACTCGTCGGGCGCCCGCATCGCCACCACCCACCCGGCGATGGTGAGCAAGGCGAACAAGGCGAGCACGACCGAGGCGCCGACCAGTCCCGTCTCCTCCCCGATGATGGCGAAGATGAAGTCCGTGTGCGCGTTCGGCAGGAAGAACCAACGGGCGCGACTGGCCCCCAGACCCACACCGAACAGCCCACCCGTCCCGAGAGCAAGGTAGCTCTGGATGAGCTGGTATCCGGAGCCGGCCGGGTCGGCCCAGGGGTCGAGGAATCCGGTGATCCGAGCGAAACGATAGGGCTCGGCGATCGCCATCAGCCCACCGATGACGAGGGAGCCTCCCGCCGCCAGCGCCGTGAACCTCCCCGGAGCCGCCGAGGCCAGCATCACCGCCAGACCGGCGGCCGCGATGACCATCGTCGTCCCCAGGTCCGGTTCCAGCATGACGAGGAGCCCGACGATCCCGAGGATCGCCGCCACCGGGGCGAGGAAATGGCCGAGCTCGCCGAGCAGGCGCCGTTTCTTCTCCAACACCGCGGCGAGGCTGACGACGACGGCGAGCTTCGCGACCTCGGAGACCTGGAAGGTGAAAGGTCCGACCGGAAGCCAACGACGAGCCCCACCGTCTTCGATCCCCACCACGAGCACGAGGACCAACAACGCCACCGCCCCCAGGTAGATGGGGAAGGCGAGTCTCCGGTACAGCCGGTAGTCGAGCCGAACCGTCACGGCGAGGATCACCGCCCCGACCGCCGCACCGAGGAGCTGCCGCTTGAGGAAGAACCATCCGTCGGCTCGATCGGCGAGGGCGACGGCCGACGATGCCGAGGCGGTGGCGGTGATCCCGATCACCAGCAGGGCGGCGGCGACCGCCATGAGGGCGGTGGCGGCCCGCCCGTTCACCTTGGCGGCCTCGGTCCGGCGCCGAGCCGCGGTCCGGGCCTGGGTGATGGACGTGACCTTCACCGTCATCGTGGCACCTCCATGATCGTCGAAACCGCGTCTGTGAAGGCGTCGCCCCGCTCGGCATACGAGGCGAACATGTCGAACGAGGCGCAACCCGGCGCCAACAGCACCGTGTCTCCCACCCTCGCTACGGCGGTGGCCTCCTGCACCGCCTCGGTCAACCCGTCGACCCGAATCACCTTCTCCGGATCGAACGCCTCCAGGACGGGAGCCGCCTCCCCGATGGCGACCACCCGGCGGACCCCGGGATGCTCGACGAGAGGGCGAAGGTCGAGGCCCTTCGCCTGCCCTCCGGCGATGAGCACCACGGGGGCGAAGGCGGCGATGGCGGCGACCGCGGCGTGGGGGTTCGTCGCCTTCGAATCGTCGACGAACCGAATGCCTCGCCACGTCCCCACCACCGTCCGCCGGTGCGGGCTCGGCCGGAACGACGACGCCACCGTGGCGACGGCCTCGGTTCCGAGCCCGTGCAGACCGGCGACGACCGCCGCCAAGGCGACGTCGGTGAGCAGGATGGGATCGTCGATGGCGAGCCGATCGAGCTCCACCTCGCCTCCCGGAATCCGGAGCACGTCGCCCCGAATCCCCCAGTCGCCCTCCCCCTCACCCGATCCCACCGCCCACCGGCGCGACCGGGCGACGGAGACGAGGTCCCGAGCCCCGGCATCGTCACCGTCGAAGACGAGGTCGTCGTCGGGTCCCTGGTTCTCGAAGATCCGCGCCTTGGCTTTCCGATAGGACCCCTCCGACCGGTGCCAGTCGAGATGATCGACGGCGACGTTGGTCACCACCGCGATGCGAGGATGAAACCGGTCGATGAATCGGAGCTGAAAACTCGACGTCTCCACGACGGCGACGTCCATCTCCTCTCCCACCGCGTCGGAGAGCGGAGCCCCGATGTTGCCGAGAGCCGGAGCGTCCACCCCCCCTGCCTTCAGCATGGAGGAGATCAGCTCGGTGACCGTCGTCTTGCCGTTGGTCCCCGTCACCGCCACGATCGGGCGCTCGAGGTGCCGAGCGGCGAACTCGATCTCGCTCCACACCTCCACGCCCGCCTCGAGGGCGTCGGTGATCGGCGGTGAGGTCTCGGCGAACCCAGGGCTGGTCACCACCACCTCGACCCCCTCCAGGAGATCGGCACGCCAATCCCCCGAGACGGTGGCGAACCCCTCTGCCGCCAACCGGCGGGTGGGTGCATCGGACCGGTCGTACACGGTGACCCGGTACCCGCATCTCCGGGCCAGGCGCGCAGCCGCCGCCCCGGACACCCCGGCGCCGAGGATCAGCACCCTCACAGGAGGCCCTCCACACGGATGAAGTCGCCGTAGAAGAGCCCGAGGGCCAGACCCACACCGATCCCGGCGAGAATCCAGAAACGGATCACGATCGTCGTCTCCGGCCACCCCAGCAGGTCGAAGTGGAAGTGGAACGGGGCCATCCGGAAGATGCGGGTCCCGAAGAGGCGGAAGCTGGCGACCTGCAAGATCACCGAGACGGTCTCGGCGACGTAGAGACCGGCGAGGATGACGAGGAGAAGCTGGGTGTTGGTGAGCAGCGCCATGGCGGCGAGCAGCCCGCCGATGGCGTTCGATCCGACGTCACCCATGAAGATCCGGGCGGGGGGCGCGTTCCACCAGAGGAATCCCAGCACCGCTCCGAGCATCGCCGCCGAGACGATGGCGAGCTCCCGGGGATCGGTCGCCGAGTAGATGTCCAGGTTCCGGGATTGCCAGAAGGCGATGATCGTGTACGCCCCGAACATCAGGGCCGCCGACCCGGCGGCGAGACCGTCCATGCCGTCGGCGAGGTTGGCCCCGTTGGCGGCACCGGTCAGCATGATCAGCACCCAGACGGCGAAGAAGGCGCCGAGGTCGATGCCGAGGGGCCGCACGAAGGACAGCTCGGTGCTCACCCCCGCCGCCTCGGCACCCAGGGCGAAGATCAAGGCGACGGCGAGCTGCCCGGCGAACTTCATCCGCTTGCTGAGGCCCAGTGACCGTTGCCGGGTCGTCTTGATGTAGTCGTCGAGGAACCCGATGACCGCCATCCCGGTGAGGGCGACCACGGCGAGGATCCCCCCGACCCGGAACGGCTCCACCTCGAAGGTGAAACCCTCGGCCCGGGTCCAGAGCCGGACGTGGGCGAGGGCGTAGGCGGTGAGGGCGGCGGCCACCATGACGATCCCCCCCATGGTCGGCGTCCCCTGCTTGTGCGCGTGGCCGGGGATGTCCGACTGGATGAACTGGCCGATGCGTCGCCGCCGGAGCACCCGGATCGCCACGGGAGTCCCGAGGATCGAGAGCCCCAACGCCAGCGATCCGGAGACGAGCAGCGCGATCACGACCGCACGCCCCGCTCGGCGAGTCGGCGAACCACCAGCCGATCATCGAAGGGGATGGTGCGTCCCCCGATCTCCTGGCCCCGTTCGTGCCCCTTGCCCAGGATCAGGATGAGGTCGTCGGGTCCGGCCGTTCCCAGGGCGAGCTCGATCGCCCGTTCACGGTCGACCTCCCGTAGGACGTCGACCGAGGCCGGGATCCCCGCCATCACCTCGTCGATGATCCTCTCGGGATCCTCACTCCGGGGATTGTCGGAGGTGACCACGACGGCGTCGGCGGTCGCCGCCGCCTCGCCCATGAGGGGACGCTTCTCCCGGTCGCGGTCTCCGCCGGCCCCGAACACCACGATCACCCTGCCGCCGGCGAGGTGTCGGGCGGCGGCGATCGCGGCCTCGATCCCATCGGGCGTATGGGCGTAGTCCACGATGACGCCACCGACGCCGGGCACCTCGACGACGTCGAACCGCCCGGGCACGGGGGGCACATGAGCCAACGCGGCCGCCGACTCGTCGAAGGACCAGCCGAGGCTCACGGCACATCCGAGGGCGATCAGCCCGTTGGCGACGTTGAAGACCCCCGGAAGGGGGATCCGAATCTCGAGGGTCTCACCCCGATACGTCGCTTCCACGACCGAGCCCTCGAGGGAGGTCGCCACGACACGTCCCCGCAGATCGGCGGGTCCCGACCCGACGGTGAGCACCGGGAGGGAGGTCTCCTGGGCGACCCGCACGCCATAGGGATCGTCGGTCCACACCACCGCCCGACGGGCGCGCCCGGACCGGAACAGCTCCAGCTTGGCGGCAAAGTACCCTTCGAGGTCCCCGTGAAAGTCCAGGTGGTCTCGCCCCAGGTTCGTGAAGGCCGCCACGGCGAAGGTGGTCTCGTCGACCCGGCCCAGGGCGAGGGCATGGGACGACACCTCCATCGCCACCACCTCCGCCCCCGCCCGCACCATCTCGGCGAGCATCCTCTGGAGGTCGCTGGCCTCGGGGGTGGTCCGAACCGAGGGGATCACCCGCCCCGCCACCCTCGTCTGGATGGTCCCGATGATCCCCACCTTCCGACCGAGGCGCTCCGCGATCGCCTCGACCAGGTGGGTCACCGTGGTCTTCCCGTTCGTCCCGGTCACCCCGACCACCGCGATCCGCTCCGACGGGTGCCCGTGGACCTCGGCGGCCAGTGTCGCCAAGGCGCGACGGCTGTCCGCCACCACGATGCGCGGAGCCTGCGTCTCGACATCGTCCTCGACCACCACCGCGGGCGCGCCCGCGGCGATGGCCTCCCCCACGAACCGATGCCCATCCGTCCGATACCCGCGGATGGCGACGAAGAGGGCGCCCGGACCCGCCTCGCGGGAGTCGTGGGTGACGTCGGTGATGCGCACGGAGCCGTCGCCCACCACCCGCCCGGCGACGATGGTCGCCAGATGATCGAGACGTTCACCCCTCGATGCCATCCGGCGTCACCCCCAATCGGTGCAGTGCCGCCTCCATGACGACCGAGAACGCCGGGGCGGCGGCACGACCTCCGGTGGAGAACTCGGGCAAGGGGCTGTCGACGACGACCGCCACCACGATCTTGGGGTCGTCGATGGGGGCCATCCCCACGAAGCTGGCGATGGTCTCCTCGGTGTAGCCGTTCGGCCCGTACTTGTCGGCGGTGCCGGTCTTGCCGCCGACCCGGTATCCGGGCACGCTCGCCGCCTTCCCCGTACCGGAGGCCACGACGTCGGCCAGCAGGGCCCGCATCACCCAGGCGGTCCCTTCCGAGACGACCCGACGGGTCTCGGGGACCACAGGGGTCACCTCCCCGTCGACGTCGATCCGGCCCGTCACCAGATGCGGCCGAGTCCAGATCCCGTCGTTGGCGACGGCGGCGTACGCCGCGGCCATCTGCAGCGGCGTGACGGCGACGCTGTATCCGATCGCGGCCGACGCCCAACAGGACGAACAACCGGGGTCGATCCCGATCGCTCCGGAGGCCTCCCCCGGATAGTCGATCCCCGTCGGCGCGCCCTGTCCGAAACGGCGCATGTACTCGACGAGGGTGTCCCGGGGGATCCGTTCCTGGATCTTGATCGTGCCGACGTTCGACGAGACGGTGAAGATCTCACGGACCGTCATCGAACGGGTCTCGTGAGGAGAGAAGTCCCGGAAGCATCCGTAGATGTCGTCTTCGTCGGATCGGCATGCTCCCGGCGTCACCTCATAGGTGTCGCCCACGTCGGGGATGATCGTGTCCAAATCTGCCACTCCCGTGTCCAACGCCGCGGAGACGGTGATGAGTTTCTGGGTGGAGCCGGGCTCGTACATGTCCCGAACGGCGAAGTTGGAGAAGGAACCACCGTCGGAGGCTCGGCGGAGCTCGGGATCGTAGGTGGGTGCCCCCGCCATCGCCAACACACCGCCCGTCTCCGCATCGAGCACCACGATCCAGCATTGGCGGGCCCCGGTGCGTTCCAGCGTGTCGACGCAGGTGGACTGGGCGGTGTACTGCAGCGGAAGGTCGAGGGAGGTGAGGAGATCCTCCCCGGGGATGGCCGGCTCGATCGAGCGTGGAGCGAGGGGGATGACCCGCCCTCCGGGATCCTGCTCGAGCACCAGCTCGCCGGGCGTGCCCCGGAGCACCGAGTCGTAGGTGTACTCCAGACCCTCGATCCCGTTGCCGTCGATGTCGGCGACACCGACCACCTGTGCGGCGACCGTCCCCGCCGGGTA
>Ga0256839_1001315_pt1 | contig 30392 bp, 30 predicted proteins | sample 354166metaG_FD_185968 | JGI IMG/M metagenome (GOLD analysis project Ga0256839, IMG submission 185968) | Hydrothermal vent microbial communities from Mid Atlantic Ridge, Atlantic Ocean - 354-166 | ecosystem: Environmental > Aquatic > Marine > Hydrothermal vents | place: Atlantic Ocean: Mid... | reverse complement strand
GGTGTCCATCATCCCGGGCATGGAGAACTTCGCCCCGGAGCGGACGGAGACCAAGAGGGGGTTTGCGGGGTCCCCGAAGGTTCGGCCCAGCCGCTCGCCCACTTTCTTAAGGGCCTCCTGGGTTTGCTCCCACATCCCCTCGGGGAAGCGGTGGGGGGTCTCGTTCAGGTACGCCAAGCAGGCTTCCGTGGTGATCGTAAAGCCCGGCGGGACGGGGAGCCCCAGCCGGGTCATCTCGGCGAGGTTGGCCCCCTTGCCCCCCAAGAGGTCGCGCATGTCTCGGTGACCTTCTTCGAACGCGTAGACCCACTGCCTGCTCTGCCCCATTGTCGGCCCTCCTCCTCTTTCCTCTTCTTCTTCTCCTCCTCCTCCTGCTTCCTTTTCGGGGGTCCATCCCCTCCGACTGCGTCGTCGATCGACTCGATCTACGATATCATAAGAGGCCGGGGATCGGAAGGAGGGATGGGGCGGTGGGGGTTGAGGGAGGATACGGATGGGAGCTGATGGGGCTGGGCAAGTTGGCGTTGGCGGCCCTCTTGGGCGGGGCGATCGGCTGGGGGCGGGAGCGGATCCACCGGCCCGCGGGGCTGCGCACCTACATGCTCGTGGCGCTGGGCTCGGCGCTCTTTACCCTGCTCTCGCGGGAGGCCTTCGGCCCGGTGGCCGATCCCAGTCGAATCGCCTCGCAGATCATCGTGGGGATCGGCTTCTTAGGGGCGGGGACCCTCATCCGCACCGGCGAGTGGGTCCGGGGCCTCACCACCGCTGCGGGGCTGTGGACCGTGGCCGCGATCGGGATGGCCGTCGGCGTCGGCGCCCTTCTTTTGGCGACCTCGGCCACGGCCTTGGTGCTCGTCGTCCTCGAGGGCATCCGCCGCTTCGAGAAGAAGCAAACCCCACCCCCTTCCCCCTCGGACTCGGGTTGAGCCCACCGAGGCTTGCCGGAGGCCCTTGAGCTGGCGTACCCTGTAGGAGCGAGAGAAGGGGGCTTGCGCGATGAGAGAACTTTCGCCGGAAGAGCTTCGACGGACGTTCGACCTCGGAGCGCTCGAGATCGAGACGACGGAGCGGTTCCCGCCCTTGGAGGGGATCATCGGGCAGGAGCGCGCCGTCCGCGCGCTGCGGTTCGGGCTCGACATCGACTCGGTGGGGTTCAACACCTACGTGGCCGGGCCGCCCGGGATCGGGAAGATGACGGCCGTTACGGCCTTCCTGGAGGAGCTGGCCAAGCGCAAGGAGACCCCCTCCGACTGGTGCTACGTCAACAACTTCCAGGACCCCTACCAGCCCCGAGCGTTGCGCCTGCCGCCGGGGAAGGGGCGGGAGCTGCAGCGGGACATGCGTCAGCTCGTCGAGCACGTCCGCCGCGAGATCCCCCGCGCCTTCGAGAGCGACGAGTACCACGCCAAGCGGGACGAGATCCTCTCCGCCCTCAACAAGGAGCGCGAGCGGCGGTTCCAAGAGCTGAGCCAGCGGGCCACCCTGGCGGGGTTCGCGTTGCAGGCCACGCCCCTGGGCGTCCTCCTCGTCCCGATGCGCGGAGGGCGCCCCTTGAGCGACGCGGACTTCAACGCCCTGCCCCGGGAGGAGCGCGAGGAGCTCCAGCGCCGCCGCGAGGCGCTGCAGAACGAACTCAAAGCGACGATGAAGGAGCTTCGCCGCCTGGAGCGGGAGACCCAGCAGAAGCTCCAAGAGCTCGACCGCCAGGTCGCCCTCTTCTTGGTAGGAGATTTGGTGGACGACCTCGTCGAGAAGTACCGCGAGCTGCCGGAGGTCGTCGCCTATCTCCAGGACGTCCAGAAGGACATCCTCGAGAACATCGAGACCTTCAAGGGCGGGGAGGCCCCCTCCGGCGGCGGGGGTAGTGGGGGTGGTGGAGGTGGAGGGGCCCCCGGCGGGCCGCCGCTGCCCTGGATGCAGGAGCTCCCCTTCCGCAAATATCAGGTCAACGTGCTGGTGGACAACGGCGCCCAAGAGGGCGCCCCCGTGGTGGTGGAGTACAACCCGAGCTACCACAACCTCTTTGGACGCATTGAGAAGGAGACCCAGTTTGGAACCCTCTACACGGACTTCACGATGATCAAGCCCGGCTCGCTCCACCGCGCCAACGGGGGGTACCTGGTGCTGCCCGTCGAGGACGTATTGCGCAATCTCTTCAGCTGGGACGGACTCAAGCGGGCGCTGCGCAACCGGGAGATCCCCATCGAGGAGCTCGGCGAGCGATTGGGATTCATGGCCACCAAGAGCCTGCGCCCCCAGCCGATCCCCTTCTCCGCCAAGGTGATTTTGGTGGGGAGGCCCCTGTTCTACTACCTCTTGTACGCCTACGACGAGGACTTCCCCGAGCTCTTCAAGGTGCGGGCCGACTTCGACACCCAGATGGACGCCACCGAGGAGAACATCCGGGACTTTGTGGCGTTCTTGTGCACCCTCTGCCGAAAAGAAAAGATCAAACACCTAGACCGCGGGGCGGTGGAGAAGATCTTAGAGCACGCGGCGCGGCTGGCGGGCGATCGGGAGAAGCTCTCCACCCACTTCGGGGTGATCAGCGACCTGGTGCGGGAGGCGAACTACTGGGCCGAGCGGGAGGGCTCCGGGTACATCACCCGGGCGCACGTCCAAAAAGCCCTGGACGAGAAGGTCTACCGCGCGAGCCTCATCCAGGAGCGCATCCGGGAGCTGATCGAGCAGGGGACGCTCCTCATCGACGTGGAGGGGGAGGCCGTAGGACGCGTGAACGGCCTCTCGGTGCTGCTGCTGGGGGACTACGAGTTCGGAAAGCCCGTGCGGATCACGGCCAGCGTCGGCCCGGGCCGCGAGGGGATCATCGACATCGAGCGGGAGGTCGAGCTGGCCGGGCCGATCCACAGCAAGGGCGTGCTGATCCTCGGGGGCTACCTCTCGCACAAGTACGCCCAGGACAAGCCCTTATCGTTGGCAGCCCGCCTGGTCTTCGAGCAGAGCTACGAGGGCGTGGAGGGGGACAGCGCCTCCTCGACGGAGCTGTACGCGCTCTTATCCGCGCTCTCGGGGCTTCCGATCAAGCAGGGGATCGCCGTGACGGGCTCCGTCAACCAGCACGGCCAGGTCCAGGCCATCGGCGGGGTGAACGAGAAGATCGAGGGCTTCTTCGACGTGTGCAAGGCGAAGGGGCTCACGGGCGAGCAGGGGGTGATGATCCCCAAGAGCAACGTGCGGAACCTCATGCTGCGCGAAGACGTCGTAGAGGCCGTCCGCAAGGGGGAGTTCCACATCTGGGCCGTGGAGACGATCGACGAGGGGATCGAGATCCTCACGGGCGTCCCGGCGGGCGAGCGCGGGCCCGACGGGAGGTTCCCCGAGGGGACGGTCAACGACTTGGTGGACAAGCGCCTGCGGGAGCTGATGGAGGCCCTGGAGGAGCCGCCTCACGAGGAGGAGCCGAAGAGGAAGCCCCGGGGACGCAGGAGCCGGAAGGAGCCCGAGCCTGAACCCGGCCCGCCCCCGCCGGAGCCCCCGGCAGGAGAGGATCAATAGAAGGGTGCGCTTGCATACGATAACGCGATGTGCTAGAAAGACTTTTCGATCTCATGATCTACTCCAAGGCGTGCGAGTACGCGATTCGGGCGATGACGTACCTGGCCCGGCACCCGGACCGGATGTGCCTGGCCAAGGAGATCTCCTCGAGCGAGGAGATCCCTCATTACTTCCTGAGCAAGATCCTTCAGAGCCTGGCCCGCGAGGGGTTGTTAAAGTCGACCAAGGGCCCCGGCGGCGGGTTTCAGCTGGCCAAGCCCCCCAAGTCCATCACCCTCTATCACATCAAGAAGGCCGTCGACGGCGTGAGCGATCTGGAGGAGTGCGCCGTGGGGCTGGCCCGCTGCAACGACGAAGTGCCCTGTCCGCTCCACGACACCTTCCAGCCCCTGCGCGAACAGATCAAGCAGTACCTGAAAGAGACCACCCTGGCGGACATGGCCCGTGCTGTAGAGGCCAAACGGGCTAGCTCCCTATAACCTCCAGCTCCCGCCCCACCTTCTCAAACGCGCGAAGTCCGTAGTCCAAGTCCTCCCGGGAGTGCGTCGCGGAGATCATCACCCGGATGCGCGCCTTCCCCTGGGGCACGGTGGGGTATCCGATCGCCTGGGCGAAGACCCCCTCCTCGAAGAGCCGCGCGCTGAACTCCTGGGCGAGCTTGGCCTCCCCCAACATCACGGGCGTGATAGGCGTCTCGCTTTGCCCGATGTCAAAGCCCAGCTCCTTCATGCGGCCCTGGAAGTAGCGGGTGTTCTCCCAAAGTTTATCCACCAGCTCCGTGGAACGCTCCAGGAGGTCCACCGCCGCCAGGCAGGCCGCGGTGTCGGGCGGGGTGGTGGCGCTGGAGAACAAGAAGGGCCGCGCCCGCTGGCGCAGGTACTCGATGATCACGGCCTTCCCGGCCACATATCCTCCTACGACCCCGAAGGCCTTCGAGAGGGTCCCGATCTCGATGTCTACCCGTCCGTGGAGCCCGAAGTGGTCCACAATTCCGCGACCGCCTTCCCCCAAAACCCCCTCGCCGTGGGCGTCGTCCACCATCACGATCGCGCCGTACTCCTCGGCCAGCTCCACGATTTGGGGCAGGGGCGCGATGTCCCCGTCCATCGAGAAGACCCCGTCCGTGATGACCATCACGTTGCGATAGCCCTTTTGCTTCGCTTCCTCCAGGCGGGCTTTGAGGACGTCCACGTCGCCGTGGCGATAGATGGCCCGATCCGCCTTGCTCAGCCGCACGCCGTCGATGATCGAGGCGTGGTTGAGCTCGTCGCTGATGATGAGGTCCCCCTTCTCCATCAAGAGGGGGATCACGGCTTGGTTGGCGTTGAACCCCGACTGCAGCGCCAAGACGGCCTCGACGCGCTTGAATTGCGCCAAGCGCTCCTCCAGTTGGAGGTGCAGGTCCAGGGTCCCGGCGATGGTCCGCACCGCCGCCGGACCCACCCCGTAGCGTTCGATGGCTTCTACGGCGGCCTTGCGCATCTCGGGGTGGTTGGCCAACCCCAAGTAGTTGTTCGAGCAGAAGTTGAGCACCCGCTTCCCGTCGACGACGATCCAGGCCCCCTGCGGCGACTGGATCGTGCGGATGTGGGTGTACAAGCCCGACGCCCGCAGCTCTTGTAGGCGTTCCTCCAGGAACCGGAGCTTCCCTTCCGTGGGTGGATTCGTGCTCGTGTGCCCGTTTGCGCCTGTGCTCATGGTGATGGGCCTCCCCTTCCCCTTAAGTCTTCGGAGCGTCCGCATTATACACGAGGCGTTGCGGCGGGAGGAACGGGGGGATAGCATCCCGGCGTGAGCGCGGGAGGCGTAGCAAGCGTCGCGATCGTGGGCTTGGTGTTCCTGGGGCTGGCCCTCCTCCGGGGCGGGCCGATCGCCTTGGCCATCCCCCTGTTGGTCTATCTGGGGGCGGGGCTCCTCTTGGGCCCTCCCGGTAGGGCTTCGCTCCGGGTGACCCGTACGCTCGGCGCGGATCGGGTCCGGCCCGGCGAGCCCGTCTCCGTCACCCTCACGGTGGAAAACCCGGGGGCCGACCTCGAGGAGGTGACGATCCGCGACCGCGTCCCCCCGGGCCTTAAGGTCGTGGAGGGGGAGACGAGCGCGCTCGGCCCTCTCCCCTCCGGCGGGAAGCTCGTGCTCGAGTACACGTTGAAGGGGCCGCGGGGGAGCTATCGCTTCGGGGGCGCGGAGATCACCGTGGGCGATCCGTTTCGGATCCGGCCCCGCACGGAGGTTTGGGAAGCGCCGCGGCAGCTCTTCGTCCTCCCGGAGGCGCGGGCGCTTCGGCGGGTGGAGATCCGCCCTCGACAGACCCGGCTCCATGCGGGCCTGATTCCCGCCCGACGCGGCGGGCCCGGGGCCGAGTTCTACGGCGTGCGGGAGTACCAGCCGGGGGACCCGCTGCGCTCCCTGAACGCCTGGGCCGTAGCCCGCGACCCCGAAACGCTCTACATCACGGAGTTCGAGCAGGAGCGCTCCGCGGACGTGGGGCTCATCGTAGACGCCCGGCGCAGGGCCGACGCCCGCGTCGGCTCGGCTTCTCTGTTCGAGCACTCCGTCGAGGCCGCCGCGGCCCTGGCGGACGCCTTCCTCCAGGGGGGGCACCGCGTGGGACTCCTCGTGTACGGGGGGCATTTGGATTGGACCTTCCCCGGCACGGGGCGGGTGCAGCGGGAGAAGATCTTGCGCACGCTGGCCCGCGCCCGGCTCGGCGAGAGCCTCGTCTTCGAGGGCTTCGACTATTTGCCCACCCGGCTCTTCCCCGCCCGGTCGCAGATCGTGCTCGTAAGCCCCCTCCTCCCCGGGGACGAGACGAGGCTGATCGCGCTGCGGGCCCGCGGGTACGCCGTGCTCATCGTAAGCCCCGATCCTGTCTCGTTTGAGGCAAGGGGGTTCCCGGACGACGAAACGACCCGGCTGGCCGTACGGATCGCGCGCGTAGAGCGGACGCTGCTGTTGCGCCGCCTGCAGCGGGCCGGGATCGTCGTGGTGGATTGGGACGTGGAGGTCCCCTTCGTTCGGGCGGTCCAAGCGACACTGGCCCGCTCTCCCCTGTGGATGCGACCCCTGGGGGTGCGCCGATGACCCCGGTCCGGAGGGCTTGGCGCGGATTCTCCCGGGGCGGACCTCAAGAGCGGGTTGCCTTCTTGCTGAGCTTGGGGGTCGCCGAACTCGCGCTCCTGGTCCCGTTCGTGGGGAAGGGGGCCTGGGGGCTTGCGGCGGCCTCCCTGAGCGTGGGCGGGCTCTGGGCCGTAGGACACCTTCGCGGGCTCTCCGTAGCGCATGGGGGATTTCTCGGCTTCCTGACGTTGGGGGCGCTGGGGACGCTTCTAGGGTGGAAGGAACCCATGCTTATCGGGACGGTGGCCGCGCTGGCCGCTTGGGACCTCGACCGCTTCGCCCGTCGCCTCCGGAGCGTAGGGCGCGTGGAGGATCGGGAGGGGCTCTGGGCCCTCCACCTCCGCCGTCTGCTCCCCACGTTGGGGGTGGGGCTCCTGCTGGGAGGGATCGCCCTGGAGGGCCGGATCGCGCTCGGCCTGTGGGGAGCGATCCTGCTGGGGGGCCTCGGGTTTTGGGGGATCGCTCAGCTCCTGAGGTGGCTGCGCTCCTTGGACTAGATGAACTCGATGAAGATGGGTTGCCAAAGGCGGCTTCGGAGGCTATAAACGGGGGCATCCAAAGGAGGTCGGGCATGGCACTGAACTTGGCATTGCTAAAAGAACTCTCCGAGGCCGCGGGCGTCCCCGGACGGGAGGAGGCCGTCCGCGAGATCGTCCTGCGGGAGCTTACCCCCCTGGCGGACGAGGTGCGCACGGACGCGCTGGGGAACGTGATCGCCCGCTTTCGAGGCGGGAGCGGACCGAAGGTGATGCTCGCCGCGCACATGGACGAGATCGGGTTTCTCGTCAAGCACGTGGACGAGAAGACGGGGTTTGTGCGCCTGGACCCCGTGGGGGGCTTCGACCCGCGGGTCCTCGTCGCCAAGCGGGTGGTGGTGCACACGGAGTCCGGGGATCTCGTAGGGGCCATCGGGACGAAGCCGGTCCACGTCCTCACGGAGGAGGAGCGCAAAAAACCCCTGGAGATCAAGGACCTCTTCGTGGACCTGGGGCTCCCCGCGGAGGAGGTGAAGGCCCGGGTCCAGATCGGGGATTTTGTGACCTTGCGCCAGGACTTCGTGGCGATGGGGGAGCTCGTAAGCGGCAAGGCGATGGACGACCGCGTGGGCCTGTTCGCGATGATCGAGGCGGTGCGCAAGCTGCGGGAACGCTCGTTCGAGGCGGAGGTGTACGCGGTGGCCACCACCCAAGAGGAGGTGGGCCTGCGGGGGGCGCGGGTCTCGGGGTATGGGGTCTCGCCCGAGGTGGGGATCGCGCTGGATGTCACGATCGCCAGCGACGTGCCGGGGGCTTCCGAGTCCGACTACGTCACGAAGCTGGGGGAGGGCGTGGCGATCAAGATCAAGGACTCCGCCTCCGTCTCGAACCCGAAGCTCGTGAGGTTCTTGCGGAAGATCGCGGAGGAGCGGGACATCCCCTATCAGCTCGAGATCCTGCCGCGCGGGGGGACGGACGCCGGAGCGATGCAGCTCACCAAGGAGGGTGTGGCCGCGGTGACCCTCTCGATCCCCACGCGCTACGTGCACTCCGTGGTAGAGTGCGTCCACCCGCGGGACGTGGAGGCCACCGTGGATCTGCTGGCCGCGTTCCTCGAGCGGGCGCACGAGGGGGAGTATTCGCTGTAATCCCCCCATAATGCATCCATGGGCTCTCGTCTTGGAATCTTGGATGAGTCCACGATCTTGGAGATCCTCGCTTGGATCTTCGTGTACATCCCGTACGGGACGGGGGAGGTTCTGTTGTTCCTGGGGACGCTGGGACGCCGCAGGATCCGCTGGCGCGTGAAAGGGGCTCTCAACGCACTGAAGACGCCAAGCTTTTGGATCGGCTGGGCCTTTTGGGTGGCGGTGATCGTTGCTTTTGCGTTAGCTTTCTGATTCTTGAGACGTACTGTTTGCTTGATGCATCCAGGAGTGTAATTCTCGGATGAGAGCCCCAAATCCATTAGGGAAGTTTTGTTCAAGTAGGTCGAGATTGTTGCTTAATCGTAGTGCCTCCTCGTGTGCACGTTGAGTCTCTAGCGTGAGGGAGGGTCTATCCGTGCCATAAACAGCTTTCTTCAATCCGTTACAAGTATATGGGAATCGTCCTTCTTTTCGTGCCTGTATCCATACGGCCTCCGTGACTTGAGGATCCTTTCCACATCGATACCAAGCCTCTATGCAAGGGACCGCTAGGCCAATAGCCACTCTTGGGATAGCTCTTCCTTCTACCGATCGCAAGTGTTGTAGCGTATGCTTCACCACACGGCGCAATTCGCATAGTCGGCAGGTAGGCACGTGGCCCTCCGAATCGTGAGAGGGATCGTGGATCGTAGAGTCATTAGAATCCACGACTACAATGAGCCCTTCTGCTTCTGTTTGGTAGTGCAAATGCTTGATGACGGAAGGCAAGATATCGCGCACATACGGCCAACCTCGCGCTCTGAGGGAGGGTTGAACGAGCTCTACAGGTCGATTGAGGATTTTGCTTACAAGGATTTCCAGTGCTGCTTCATCGGCAGCGGATTCGCCGAGGATCGCGAGCTTCATCGTTGCTCTTGAGGGACTCCGCCTAGGATGCCACTGTACCAAGCTTCCCCTAGGGAGGTATCTTGAAGGATCTCTTCGATATCGGGTCGATCGGCCAATCGGTGAAAACGGGCTTCGTTGCCGACTTTTTCTGCAATGACGATTTCTTCCGGATGATCTCGGAAGAGTTCTAGCATGTAAGGCGAATGGGTTGTGGCAATCACTTGGACGGGTTCGCGTTTCTCTCCAAAGTCTTCCGGATAGGCCAATCGGTAGAGGGCATCCCGGATGTCCCTCAAGAGTCGCGGATGAATCCCCCGATCCGGCTCCTCAATGCCGACAATAGGAGGAGGGGAAGGGAGGTAGCTAATCGTAAGCATGGCAAGGGCAAGCAGGGTTCCTTGGGAGAGGTTTTCCGCAGGAATTGGAGTCCTGTCCGCTTGTCTCCGCAATAGGAACTTTCTGACGCCTTCCGCAGGGGTCTTGAATAAGATGTGGTCAAACTCTGGAAGCCACCGGTGTAGTTCCTCATTAAGTGCCTCAAATCTCTCAGGGACTTCATCGCGAAGCCTGTCTAATACTGCGGCAAGGTTCGAGCCATCATCCGCTAATTCCGCATTGGGAGTCAGCTTAACCTGAGCAGCAATAGAAGGGGCGTGGAATGCAAATACTCGGATTCTTGCAAGCAACGAGTCCAGCTGAGCCCGAATAGGATCTGCAGCCGGTGGCTCTGCATCTGGGGTTATCTGAATATGGGAGATAGAGAACGTACCTGCAGATGTATGCCACCGTGCTACTGTTGCAATCCCTTCAAAGGGTTTACCCCATTCCAATCGAACTTCTGTATAGGTCTTGCTACTAATGGGCACTCCTGCTGTTAGGACAGATAAAGGATGTAGTGCTTTCCTACGAATACCTTCTAGGGCTTCCAGAACCGTACTTTTCCCGCTTCCATTGGGTCCTACAAGAAGGGTAAATCTCTCTAAGGGAAGCTCAGCTTGGCGCAAAACCTTAAAGTTATGAAACTTTATTCTCTTGATCAAGCTAGTTACACCTGCCCCACTCTGCTTTGATTTTCCCACTTTGGGCTTCTAGAATCAAGCCGATGACCACCTATCGTGACGCGGGCGTCGACCTCACGCTAAGCGAGCGCTGCTCGCGCATGCTGTACGAGGCCGCCCGTAAGACGTTCGCCAACCGCAGGGGCCGCTTCGGGGAACCCTCCGGAGAGTTCGAGGGCTTCTCCGGGCCCATCTACGTTCCCGAACTCCGGGACGCCTTCTTGCTCAAGAACAGCGACGGGGTGGGGACCAAGGTCGAGGTGGCCGAAACGCTGAGGAAACACGACACGATCGCCTTCGATCTCTTGGCGATGGTCTGCGACGACGCTGTGGCCATGGGCGCCGAGCCCTTCGCGGTAACGAACACCCTGAACGTGCGTTCGCTGAACATTGATGTGATCGAGCAGCTGGCCCGCGGGCTCGTCAAGGCCGCCCGCAGGGCCCGGATCGCGGTGGTGGGCGGCGAGCTGGCCGTCTTGGGCGATCGCGTCCGGGGGGAGTACCTCTGGGACGCGGACTGCCTGGCCGTCCTGGAGCGCTCGAAGGCCTTTCGTCGGGGGGAGATCCAACCCGGCGATCGCATCGTTGGGCTCAAGGAACGGGGCTTCCGCAGCAACGGCTTCTCGCTCCTTCGCAAAATCTTGGGGGAACACCTCGGCCTCGGCTGGGCGGGAGTCCCCTACGACCCCCGACGCTCCTGGGGGGAGGTCGCGCTCACGCCCTCGGTGATCTACACGCCCCTTGTGGTGGATGCTGTCGGGGCCTATGGGGAGCCTCCCCGCGCCGAGGTCAAGGGAGCGGCCCACATCACCGGGGGCGGGATCCCCGGGAACCTCCCACGGTGTCTTCCCCCGGGGCTGGGAGCCTACGTGGACGTGGAGCCCCTCGAACCCATGCTCCGGCTTCAAGAGCTGGGAGACGTGCCCGACGAGGAGGCGTACCGCGTCTGGAACATGGGCGTCGGGATGCTCCTCGTCACGAACGACGACGCGATCTTCGAGATCGTCCGGGAGCACGGCGTCGAGGCCTTGGAGGCGGGGGAAGTGATCCCCGAGCCGAAGATCGTCCTTAAAAACCGAGGAGCCTTTCGCAAGGAGAAGGAGTTGATCTATGCCGTTGCGTAATCCCAACCCGAACGCGAACCCGAACGCGAACGCGAACGCGAATGCGTTGGCCCACGGCTACCTCCCCGAGCTGGGGGAGCTCATCGAGGGCAAGGTGCGGGACAACCACGTCTCGGGAGATAAGCGCTTCCTGGTCGCCACGGACCGCATCTCCGTCTTCGACCGGGTGCTGCCCGTCTTGATCCCCGACAAGGGGGCCATCTTGAACGGCATCGCGATGTGGTGGTTCCGACAGACGGAGGGGATCGTCCCGAACCACGTGGTGGACTGGCCCGACCCCAACGTGATCGTGGCCCGGCAGGCGGAGGTGTTCCCCGTCGAGATCGTGGTGCGCGGGTACTTGACGGGCTCGGCCTGGCGCGACGTGGAGGCGGGCACCTTCGAGGAGAAGTACGGCTTTTCTATTGCGCCCGAGAGGGTCGAGGGCGGAAACCTCGTCAAGAACTGCAAGCTCAAGGAGCCCGTCGTCACGCCCACCACCAAGGCCCGCACGGGCCACGACGAGCCGCTCACCGCAGAGCAAGCGAAGCGGCTCGTCGGCGACGCCTGGGACACCCTCGTGGAGACCGCGCTCCAGCTCTACGAACACGGCGCCCGGCTGGCGGAGGAACGCGGTTTAATTTTGGTGGACACGAAGTACGAGTTCGGGCAGGTCGACGGGAAAATTCTGCTGGTGGACGAGGTCCACACCCCGGACTCCTCGCGCTTCTGGCTCCGGAGCGAGTACGAGCCGGGCCGCGAGGTGTTGGAGCTCTCCAAGCAGTTCGTGCGCGATCTGGTACAGAAGAAGAGCGACGAGCTCACTCCTCAAGACGTGGAGGAGACCCGCCGGCGCTACGCCGAGCTCTACGAGCGGATCACGGGCGAGCCCTGGCGCTCGCCCTCCCCCGAGGTCCCCATCCAGCAGCGGATCGTGAACAACCTCGTGCGCAAGGGGTACATCCGGGGCGGATACGTGCAGATCCTGGCGGGCTCCTCCAAGGACGACCCCCACGTCGAGAAGCTCACGTCGGAGCTGGAGGCGCGGGGGATCCCCCACGGGCACCGGGTGCTCTCGGCCCACAAGCGGACCCGCGAGCTCCTGGAGTTTCTAGATATGCTCAACAAGAGCGTCGAGCCTGTGGTGGGGATCACCGTAGCGGGCGGGAGCGACGCGCTCTCGGGGGTGGTGGCCCATCACGCCCGGTTCCCGGTGATCGCCTGCCCCCCCTACAAGGACGAGCTCGATTACTTTGTGAACGTCCACTCCACGCTCCAGATGCCGAGCGACGTCCCGGCGCTTTACTGTAAGCGCCCGGGGAACGCCGTCCTGGCCGCGGAGCGCATCCTTCGGATGGCCTCCCCGGCCTTGGGCTTGGACTTGGGCTTGGGCTTGGGCTTGGGCTTGGGCTTAAGCTCGGACTCCGGGCAGGGATGAAGCTGAAAGCGATCTTCTTCGACCTGGACAACACGCTCTGCAACTACAGCGTGGGATGGGAGTCGGCCCGGGCTCGGGGCATCGAGCGGGCCTATCGCGCGCTCGTGGCCCATCTCCCGGGGGTCGCGTTCCCCGACTGGCAAAGGGCTTTCGATAAGGCCTCGGAGGAGGTGGCCCCCTTCTGGGAGGAGCCGGTCGAGCGGGGGCTTCCCCTGGGCCGCGAGCGGACCCGGCGCGCCCTGGGGCACCTCGGGCTCGATCCGGAAGACGCCGATCCGGAGCTCGTGGACGCCCTGACGGGGGCCTTCTACGAGGCCGTCCTGGAGCACCTGGAGCTCTTCCCCGACGCCGAGGAGGTGCTCCGTGCGCTTCGCCCCCGGTTCGTGCTGGGGATCATCACCAACGGCCCGGCGGACGTCCAACGGACGAAGATCGAGCGCCTGGGGCTTCCGGAGCGGGTGGACCACGTGCTCATCTCGGGGGAGCTGGGGATCGCCAAGCCCGATCCGCGGATCTTTCGGCGGGCCCTGGAGCGGGCGAAGGCCCCGCCCGAGGCATTTCTGTTCGTGGGCGACCACCCCGAGGCCGACGTTCAGGGCGCCAAGGGGGCCGGGCTGTGGGCCGCCTGGATCAACCGCAAGGGGCTCCCGCCCCCCGACGGCTTGGAGGCCGATTTCGTGATCGAGTCCCTGGTCGAACTCCTCCCGCGGGTCGGCGCGACGGAGCGATGACGACGACGTACGCGACGCTCTGTTACCTCCTCCAAGACGGGAGAGTCCTGCTGCTCCGCAAGGCCGAGGGCCTCTGGGGCGGGGGGAAGTGGAACGCCCCCGGCGGAAAGCTCCTCCCCGGCGAGGACCCCCGACAAGGGGCCGCCCGCGAGGTGCGGGAGGAGACGGGGCTGTGGGTCCGGGAGGAAGACCTTCAGCTGTTGGGGACGCTGCGCTTCTCCTTCGGGGAGGGATCCGCGGAATCGGCCCCCGACTGGGTCGTCTACGTCTTCCGGGCGGAGTCGTTTGCGGGAGAGCCTCAAGCCGGTCGTGAGGGCATCCTGCAGTGGCACCCCTTGGAGGAGCTGCCCTACGACGAGATGTGGGAGGACGATCGCTTCTGGGTCCCGCTGCTCCTTCGGGGCCGGCGCTTCCGGGGGGAGTTCTGCTTCGACGAGGGCGCCCGGAGGCTCCTGCGCCATCGGGTGGAGATCTTCGCGTAGCGTGCGCTCCTTCGCTTGAACGTGTGCGATACGTGCGCGCATGCGTGTGCGAGCGAGTGCGGGGGCGGGAGCGGACCTCACTCCTCGCAGGCGATGCCTAACCCCTTGAGGTGCCGGAGAGCCCGGGCACGCTCCCCCACGGAGGGGAGCTGCACTCGGAAGCGTTGATCTGCGAGAGAGCGATCCAAGACGACCGTGCCGTCCAAGTCCGACACGATGCGCAGGAGCTTCCCTAAGGTAAGATCTTGTGGAGCGGCACAGCGGAGCATCGGCTGGGAGTAGACCTCAATACGGACCTGAAGGCGTTCGGAGAGGAGCCTTTGCATCTCGGCCAGTTCCCGCTCCAGCTGTTGAAACCAGGGCAGCTCCGGGGTGTGTTCTCGTCCCCATCGCAGCATCCGCACCGCGCTGCTCAGGCCGCGATCCGTCCGAGAGATGAAGAGGAAAATCGTGCGGGCGATCTCCTCCCGTACCTGAGGATGGCTCTCTCGCTCGTAGATCCGGCTGAGGGGTTCCACGAGAAGGGGATCGGGATAGCGTTGGATCAAGCGCAGGGAGCGCAAGCGGACGTTTGGATCGGCCACGGTCTCCAGCGTCTCAATCGCCCGTTGCACCTCCGGGGGATAGCTCAGCAGCGACGGATCCCTTTCCCCTTCGAGGCCGTTCCCGGTCGATCCGGTGGCCATCGGCGTCGGGACACCTCCGGGAGGAGGCTCCTCCGCCGTCGCCGCACGGGGGTCCACTGTGGACTCAGATGGAGACGGAGACGGAGAAGAGGGAAATGACGAGGCCGGCGGGAGAGGTCTCCCTGCCCTCCAGAGGGAGGGAGGAGCTTGCCAGAGGAGCAGTCCGACCAGGCCGACGATGGCCAAGGACTGCACTGCGATGGTGACCCGTGCCGGTTGGGGCACGGGCTGCCGGATCTCGGCTCGCCACCGTTGCCACCAGCGCCGCCAAGCGGGGAGAAGGGAGATCGCCTGCCTGCGCCGGCGTGAGGCCTTGGTCTCCGTCTCCGTCGGGAACGAAAGAGCCTGCACACGCGTGCGGCAGCGGTCGCATTCCAGGAGGTGGACACAGATCTTGCGGTAGCCCCAGGGGATCTCCTCCCAACCGTCCGGATCGGGCCAATCCGGAAGGAGTTTGCCGGTAACGTACGCGTGCAACGCTTCGGCAGGAGGATGCGCAGCGTGCTCGGCCCTCCTCCCCCTCTCCGGGCTTGGGGCAGCGGAGCGGGAAGGGAAGAGTTGAGAGAAGACTTCCTGTTCCGGCGAGGAGGGACGTTCAACCCCTTCCCGATCCGGTCCGCTGGCCGAGATCCAATCCCTCATCGCTGCGATCCACCTCCTTCATCGCATCCCGCTTCTCCAGCTCGTGGTAGATCTCCTCGATGCGCTTCTCTTGGTAGCTGAAGCTCACTTCGTGGCCGACCAACTCGAACATCTCCTCTTGGGTGAGATGCGTCCCGACGAACTCCTCACAGTCGAGGAGGGTCTGTACGTCCCGGAGTCGAAGCCCCTCGCGGATGCGTCGGACCATGGCCTCGCGCCGGGCCTCGTCCACGGGCGCGCTGCAGGCGATGCACCGTCGGCTTCCCCCGTCCCTCTCCTTGGCCTCGGCGGGTGCCTCTCTCTCTCCCTCTCCCGGCTCCGGGGGCCCCCCGTGGCTGACCCGATAGAGCAAATAAGCCGCGATGTTCTCCGGGTTGCGCGCCCGGCGCTTCGCCTCCGCGATCGCTTGGAAGTAGCGGGTGATCGCGTACTCGTGCACCCGGCCCCCCCGCAGGATGAACTCCCAGCGGCGCAGCACGCCCGCGTCCACCTCGTCCTGGCAGAGGATGAGGTCGTAGAGCACGGAGCGAAAAAAGGCTTCGGCCAGCGCCGCCGACTCCGGCGCACCTCCCCAGGGCGTTTGCGTTCTTTCGGTCACGGCGAGGGTCATCTTACCCCATCTCCCGCGAGGTCGTCCACATCTCGTCTGCATGAAGCGAGAGCGCGCTGCGGGGCCTGCCCGTCTTCGAGTATACCCCCTAAGTGGGCGGCTTCCGATACACCCGAGATTGCCTCCGGCTCCCCCCACGACCTACAATCCCTCTCCGGACCGGGAAAGGTCCAACGAGCTATGAGCACCGCAGCGCGCGTGCGGAACCCCCAAGCCGCCGGGCTCTTCTACCCCGAGCACCCGGAGGCGCTGCGGGCCGAGGTGGAAACGCTCCTCGCCCGCGCCTCCCTCCCCTCCGAGGGGAAGGCCCGACAGTGGAGGGCGTGGATCGTGCCCCACGCCGGGTACGTCTACTCGGGGCCGGTGGCCGCGGCGGCGTATCGCCGGCTCCGGGAGCTTCGCGAGCAAGGGGCCCTTCCGCCCTGTCCCAAGGTGCTCTTGTTGGGCCCGGCGCACTTCGTGGCCTTCTCCGGTGCGGCGGCGGACCCGGCGGACTTCTGGGCCACCCCCCTGGGCCGCGTCCCCGTGGTGAACCCCGGAGTGGAGGTCCATCCGGAGGGCCTGATCAAGCCCCTCCCGGAGGCCTACGAGCGCGAACACTCCCTAGAGGTGCAGCTCCCCTTCCTCCAGGTGGCGTTAGGAGGTTTCTCGATCTTCCCGTTGGTGACGGGCTTTGTCACCTCGCAGGCGCTGGCGGAGGCGCTCGAGCCCGCCGTAGAGCGCTTCGACGTCCTCCTGGTGAGCTCCGATTTGAGCCATTATCACCCCTACGAGGAGTCCCATCGCATAGACGAGCGGACCCATCGGCTCATCATCGCGCTGGACGTGGAGGGGGCGGAGCTCCGCTCGGGGGTCGACGCCTGCGGCAAGACGGCCATCCTCTGCCTTATGCGCTGGGCGCGGGCCCGCGGCTGGCAGGCGGAGTTGCTCGACTACCAAACCTCGGGGGACACCGCCGGGGACCGGGAGAGCGTGGTGGGCTACGGTTGCTATGGCTTCTTCGAGCCCGAATGAGCTGAAGCTTCAGGAGCACCCCGAGGGCGTTCTCCTCCTCATCCGGGCGAAGCCGCGGGCGAAGCGCGCGGGGCTGCTCGGCTTACGGGAGGGGGCCCTCGTCGTCGGGGTGACCGCGCCGCCGGAGAGGGGGAAGGCGAACCGGGCCGTCCTCGAGGTGCTCGCCCGGGCGCTCCGGGTGCCCCCGAGCGATTTGGAGATCGTGCAGGGGGAGACGCACCGAGAGAAGAGGGTCCTCGTGCGGGGGCTTTCCGCGGGAGAAGTCCTCCAACGACTGAAGGACGAGCGCTCACGATAGAAAAGGGGGCGCGCAGCCGTAGGAGGTGCCGCTGTGCGCCCCCTTGAATTCCGCGATCAGTAGACTTCCAGATAGCGCTCGATCTCCCAGGGGGAGACGGCCACGCGGTACTCTTGGAGCTCGCGGCGCTTGGCGGTGAGATACCGCTCCAAGACGTGCTCTCCCAGCGCTTGGCGGACCACTTCGTCCCGCTCGAGGGCCTCGAGGGCCTCGCCCAAGTCGCCGGGGAGGGTAGCGATCTCCCGTTCGAGGCGTTCGTGCTCCGAGAGCTCGTAGATGTTCTCCTCCACGGGCTCCGGCGGCGTAAGCCCTCTCCGGATCCCGTCGAGCCCGCTCATCAGCACCGCGGCGTAGAGCAGGTAGGGGTTCGCCGACGGATCGGGGCTGCGCAGCTCCATCCGCGTCGAGGTCTCGGGGGTGTTGCTCGCGGGCACCCGGATGAGCGCCGAGCGGTTGATGCGGGCCCAGCTGATGTTTACCGGGGCCTCGTACCCCGGGACGAGGCGCTTGTAGCTGTTTATCAGGGGGTTCGCCAGGGCGGTGATCGCCCCGATGTGCTCGATGATCCCCGCCAGGAACCCTCGGGCCACCTCCGAGAGGTTGTAGGGGGCCTCCGGGTCGTAGAAGGCGTTCTTCCCGTCGCGGAAGAGGGAGAGGTGGGTGTGCATCCCGCTCCCGTTGATCCCCGCGATGGGCTTCGGCATGAAGGTGGCGTGCAGGCCGTACCGGAGCGCGATACGCTTTACGACGTACTTGAAGGTCACGATGTTGTCCGCGGTGCGCAGCGCGTCCGAATACCGGAAGTCGATCTCGTGCTGGCTGGGGGCGACCTCGTGGTGGGCAGCCTCGACGTCGAAGCCCATCTTTTCCAAAGCCTCTACGATCGCCTTGCGGGCCTCCTCCCCCCGGTCGAGGGGGTCCAGATCGAAGTAGCCGCCTTTGTCGTGGAGTTCCAGGCAGGGCGTGCCGTTTGGATCTCGGCGGAACAGGAAGAACTCGGCCTCCGCGCCCGCGTACATCGTAACCCCCTCGCGCTGGGCCTCGGCGACGGCGCGCTTGAGCACGTAGCGCGGGTCGCCCTCGAAGGGGGAGCCATCGGGCCGCACGACGTCGCAGAGGATCCGGGCGGTCCGCCCGTCCTCCCCGTCGAGGCTCCAGGGGTGAATCGCGAAGGTGGCGGGGTCCGGCTTCAAGTACATGTCCGACTCGGAGATGCGCACGAACCCCTCGATGGACGAGCCGTCGAAGGCGATGCCGCCTTCCAAGACGCCCTCCAGCTGCCGGGCGGGGATCTCCACGTTCTTGGGGATCCCGAAGATGTCCGTAAACTGCAGCCGAATGAAGCTGATCTTCTCCCTCCGGACGGTCTCTAGCACCCGCTTGGCTTCCTTCTCCACGAACGATCCCTCCAACGAAAGTGTGATCTCCGCGCTCGACCGAATGCCCCCTTTATAGCAGAAAAGGCATCATATGTCAACGATTCCAGAAAATATCGAAATATTTAAAGCATAAACGCAAATTTTCTTTTCTTTATGAAAAGAAAATCCCGATAAACAAACAAAAAAAATAAGAACGAGAGGGGGAAGGCGACGACGGCGCTGCGGTGCGGAGGCTACTCGCTGAGGAAGATTTGGCCTAACTCGACGCGGGTGTGTCCGGAACGATCGAGGACTTCCAGGCGGTAGAAGTACCGTCCCGGGGGCAGGGGAGCTCCTACGGAGTCCGTCCCCTGCCAGAGGAGGGAATTGGCCTCCGTGCGGGCTTGGAAGAGTCGTCGGCCGGCTTCGTCGAAGATCTCGAGGGTCATGCGGACGGCGTGGGGAGCGGAGATCACGAGTGTCTCCCGGGGCCGCAGCCGTTCCAGGGGCGTCCCCTCTCGGGTGAGGAATTGGGCCTGTTGGGCGCTACCGGATTGGACGAAGTCCTCGGCTACGATCTCCCACGCCTGCCCGATGCGTGCCAGAACGTCCAAGAGCTCCTCCACGACCGCGCTCGTGTCGATCTCTTCCGAGTTGCCCTCTCCCCCTTCTCCTCCCCCCTCTGCTGCCTGTTGGAGCTCTCGGGCCCGTTCCAGCGCTTGATCCATGAGCTCGAGGGAGGGCTCCAAGCCTCGGAGGCTGATGCCTTCGAGGGCGTACGTGGCCAGCGTACCGAGGTCCGCGCGGATCCTCTCGAAGGCCGAGGTGAGCAGCTGGAGGTTGAGCCGCTCGAGGCCCTCGTTGGCTTGAGCAAAGGAGGCCGCAAACGCGCGATAGAGCGAGGCGATCTCCTCGCCCATGCGCAGTTGCTCTTCCCCTTGCAGGCGGGTCGGCAGCTGAAGGGGCACCCGTTCCAAGCGGTCTGCCCCTCCCTCAAACGCCTCTTGAGCCGAGCGAGAAGCGGATCGGAGATCCTCAAAGAGCTGCAGCAGGTCCTCGTTGGGGGGCACCTGGAGTGCTTCGCCTGCCCGCCCAAGGCCCGCCGCTACCGCCCGGTAGAGCTCTAAGGTGAGGGTCCGAGCGCCCTGTCGGCGCTGCACCACGAGGTCTATCTCGGCTCGGTTGTTCTGTTCGTCCGTCTCCGCCACGTCTTGGAAGGCGTCGGCCCTCACCGTGACCCGGTGGACCCCCTCTACAGCGACCCAGCGGGTGCGCACCTCGACGCGGGCGTTGCGCCGCGGACGGGAGGTGATGGGAACCGTTGCGATCAGCTCCCCGTTCACCTCGAAGACGACGCTGAACGGCTCGTAGACCGGTCCTCGGCCGCGGTTCGCGATCACGGCAACGAGCTCTACGGTCTCATCCGGCTCCGGCTCCGCGGGATCCGCGGTCAACTCCTCCACCACGAGGTCGGGAGAGCCGCTTCCGAACTGGGCCGCTAAGGAACCGCTCCCGCCCTCGTTCGGACTCGGGCCGAACGCCCCTCCGATGGGGGCAAGCACGCTCACAAGCAGGGCGATCCAGCGACGTCCTCTCATCTCATCGGCCTCCCTCGCCTCCTCCTTGCTCGATCGTGACCGGATCGCGGAGGATCATACCCCAGGAGGGCCTCCGTTGGCAAGCGTAGCGGAGAGGGATCCGTTCCGCTTGCGGGACCGTTCCCCCACCGGCTAGGATCGGAACGTCGGACCCGAGACGAACGATCACGATCGCGATCGCGATGGGGAGGAGGGTTCCGTATGGAGATCCAAGTCCTGCGGGAGGACGTCACCCGGATCGAGGTAGAAGCGCTCTGCTTGGGGATCTTTCAGGGCCTACGGGAGCCGGGAGGGGCCGCGGGGGCCGTCGACCGCGCCCTCGACGGCGCGCTCACGAAGCTGCTGCAAAAGGGGGAGTTCCGCGGTCGGAAGGGCGAAACCTTGCTCCTCCCGACGTGGGGGAAGCTCCCCGCCCGACGGGTGCTGCTCGTGGGACTGGGGGAGCGCGAGAGGTTCTCCGCGGAGACGGTCCGCGAGGCCATGGCCGCCGCGGTGAACGCGGCGGACCGCCTCTCGGAGCTGAGCACCGTCGTCCACGGTGCCGGGGTCGGCGGGCTCCCCCCCGAGGAGGCGGCTCGGGCCCTCGTCGAGGGGGCGATCCTGGGGCGCTACCGCTTCGAGAAGTATCGCCGCAGCGATGAACGCGATGCGCCGAGGTTGGAACGCCTGCAGCTGGTGGAGTTCGACGCGGCCAAGGTCGAGGCCCTGCGAGCGGGCGCTGCACGGGGCAAGGCGGTGGCCGAGGCCGTCTGCTGGGCCCGGGATCTGGCCAACGAGCCGGGGAACGCCCTCCCGCCGGAGGAGCTCGCCGCGCGGGCGCAGGCCCTCGCCCACGAATGCGGGATGCGCTGCGAGGTGCTCACGGAGCGCGAGTTGGAGGCGGAGGGCTTGGGGGGGATCTTGGCCGTGGGCCGGGGGAGCGCGCGGCCCCCGCGGATGGTCGTGCTGGAGTACGCCCCCGAGGGTCGGGAGGGCGAGCGCCCCGTGGTGCTCGTGGGCAAGGGAGTTACCTTCGACAGCGGGGGGATCTCGCTCAAGGCCCGCGAGGGGATGGAGGCCATGAAGTACGACATGGCCGGGGCCGCCGCCGTGCTCGGGACCCTCAAGGCCTTAGCCGACCTAGAGATTCCCGTGCGGACGATCGCGCTCGTCCCCGCCGTGGAGAACCTCCCGGGCGGGAACGCCCTCAAGCCCGGGGACGTGATCACCCTGGCGAACGGCAAGACGGTAGAGGTCACGAACACGGACGCGGAAGGACGCTTGATCCTGGCCGATGCCCTCGTCTACGCGCGGCGCTACTCCCCCCGGGCGGTGGTCGACCTGGCGACGCTCACCGGCGCGTGCGTCGTCGCCCTGGGCAAGGAGGCCGCGGGCCTCTTCGGGAACGACCCGGACCTCCTTGACGCGATCAAGCGAGCCGCCGAGGAAAGCGGCGAGCGCGTCTGGGAGCTGCCGCTCTACGACGAGTACAAGGAGCTGCTCCGGAGCGAGGTGGCGGACCTCAAGAACTCCGTGCTCGGCAGGGGGGCGCTCCCCCCGGCGGGCGCGGCGGCGGGGGCGACCTTCCTGCGGGAATTTGTCGAGTACCCGTGGACCCATCTGGACATCGCGGGGACGGCCTCCGACGTCGAGACCCGGCTCTACTGCCCCCAGAAGGGGGCCACGGGCTACGGCGTGCGCCTGCTGGTCCGGTGGATCGAGCAGCTCAGCCGATCCTGACTCGATTCGAATCCGACCCCGACCCGACCCTGCCCGAACGCGTAACGGAGAGGGTAGGGAGCGGGAGCGTCGAGAAGCCCTGCAGGTGGGGTACCCTCGATCTCGCAGGGACGCAAGGAGGGCCGGAACGATGGAGAGGACGAAGGCCTCGTGGACCGCCGTGCGCAAGGAGATCGCCCTTCTGGGGCTGGCGCTCTTGGTGGTGGTCGCCGTGCCGCAGAGCACCTCCCGCTACCAGACCCTCTACGAGGGCATCTTGGCCGTCGAGGGCTCCCTCATCGTCCCGCGGCTGCCGATGTACGTCCACCTCCTCCCGCCGGGCTCGAAGATGGCCATCCTGGACTACTGGAAGGCGGTGGGAGCGGCCACGGACCGCAACGGTCGGTTCCAGCCGCCCGTCCTGGAGCGCATCCTGGTCCGCTGCACGGAAGGGGTTCCTCCAGAGGTGACCCAAGACCCCGATCGGTTCTCCCGGTGGGTGAAGGAGAAGTGCGAGTTCTCCCCGCTATGGAGGCCTTGAGGTGGAGCCGGCGGTCGGGATCGAACCGACGACCTGCCGCTTACGAAGCGGCCGCTCTACCAGCTGAGCTACGCCGGCCTGGGCTCCCTTAGTGTAAAAGCCCGTCTGCGGAATTTCAAGCCGCCTTGGGCACCAAAGCTCTGCGGCCTAGGCGCTCGGGGAGGCGGAGGCGGAGCCCACCGGCTCCGGCAGGCGCAGGCGCACCTGGAGCACCTCCCGAGCCGTGGCGCTCTCCACGGTGATCGTCACCCCGTCGAGGGTGAGCGTCCGCCCCGGGCGGGGGATCTCCTCCAGCTGCTGGGTGATGAGCCCGCCGATGGTGACGGCCCCGTTCGTCGGGAGGTGCAGCCCCAGCTCCTCGTTGATCAGGGAGAGCTCCGCGTCCCCGTCCACCAAGTACTCCCGCGGCGAGAGCCGGCGGATAGGGCGCTCCGGCTGGTCGTACTCGTCGCTGATCTCGCCCACGATCTCCTCCAGGATGTCCTCCAGGGTGACGATCCCCGCCACCGAGCCGAACTCGTCCACCACGATGGCCATGTGCTGCTTGGTCCGCTGGAACTCCCGCAGGAGGTCCCCGATGGGCTTGATGGTCGGCGTGAAGAAGGGCGGACGGATGAGGTCCCGCAGGGTCACCTTCTTCAGCCGCTCGCGCAGCTCCCGCATCTCCTCCTCCCGCCGCTCGCGCTCCTTAAGGATCGCCCGATAGGCGGGATCTTGCTCGGGGTCGAGCCCCCTCTGCCGGGCCCGCCGCTCGGCCTCTTGGAGGCGGAGAGGGAACTCCTCTTGGAGGAGCTGGCGCAGCTCGTCGAGCCTCCGCTTCTCCTCGTAGCCGAAGCGCAAGAGGTCCTTGGCGTGCAGGATCCCGATCACGTTGTCCCGCGTCTCCTCGTAGACGGGATAGCGGGAATGGCCCTCCTGCGCGATGATCTCGCGCACCTTGCTGAGGGGCGTCTCGGCGGCCACCATGACGACCTCGGGGCGGGGGACCATCACCTGGCGGGCGGTGAGGTCATCATACGTGAAGATCCGCCGGATCATCCGCTCCTCCTCCTCGTCGAGGAGGCCGTACGCCTCGGCGGCCTCCAACAGAGCTTCGATCTGCTCCTCGCGGGAGGCGGGCTCCGTCCCTCCGTCGAAGCGCAGGCGGAAGACCTTTCGCAGCCCGCGGCCCAGCCCCTCGGTGGCCGCCGCCAGCGGCAGGAGGGGCCAAACCGCCCAGTACATCAGGGGAACGAGCCGGCGCAGCCAACCGCCGATCCCCAGCCCGGGGGCCCGCCGCTCCACCACCCGGGGGAAGACCCCCCCGAAGGCGAGCACGAACAGCGCCGCGACCCCGACGGCCAGCAGGGCCCTCGCCCCCCAGCTCCACCCGTAGGGCGCCATGAGAATCCAGACGATCCCCGCGGTGAGCCCCCCCGCGGCGGCCAGCAGGAGATCCGAGAGGAGCCCGACGGCGGTCACCAAGCGACGGGGATCCCGACGGTACGACTCCACGAACCTCCGGGCTCGGGGGTCGCTCTGGAAGAGGACGGAGACGCCCAGCTTCCCGGCAGAAGCCAGAAGCGTCTCAAAGCTCGAGAGGAGTCCGGCGCACAGCGTCAGCAGACCAACCAGTACGAATCCTATGAAAGGATCCATTCAGGGTCGCACCTCAAGACGAATTATAGGCGCATTTCGTGGGTTTTGCAAGAGCCTATACGCGTGGAGTAGCATACGGCACGCGTTGGCCCGTTTGGATCGTCGAAGGAGGAACCGAGATGGCAACGAAGCCGACGGACTTCGTGGAGATGGACATCGAGGAGATCCGCGCCCTCATCGAGCTCTTTGAGCGCTCCTCGCTCACGGAGCTGGTGCTGGAGCGGGGCGAGACCCGCCTCCGGCTGAAACGAGACCTCCCCCACCCGGGGGAGGCACCGGCTGCGCCTCCCCCGGCCCCGCAAGGAGCCGAACTCCCAAGCCGGACCGCTGCCGCTGCCGCTGCAGATACGGATACGGAGGCGGAAGCGGTGAAGGGCCGAGAGGAGATCGAGGGCCACGTGATCCGCTCCCCGATCGTGGGGACCTTCTACCGGCGCCCGGCGCCCGACGAGGACCCCTACGTGGAGGTGGGGGATCGGGTGAGCGAGGGCGACACCGTCTGCATCGTCGAGGCGATGAAGGTCATGAACGAGGTCCGCGCCGACCGCGCCGGGATCGTGAAGGCCATCTTAGTCGAGGACGCCTCGCCCGTGGAGTACGGGCAACCCCTCATCGTGCTCGAGCCCCTGTGATTCTATGTTCAAAAAAATTCTCATCGCCAACCGTGGGGAGATCGCGCTGCGGGTGGTGGAGGCCTGCCGCCTTCTGGGGGTAAAGTCCGTGGCGGTCTTCTCCGAGGCGGATCGGGGCCTGCCGCACGTACGGCTCGCGGATGAGGCGTACTGCATCGGCCCGCCTCCGGCCCGGGACAGCTACCTCAACCTGGGGGCGATCATGAGCGCGGCGGAGATCAGCGGCGCGGAGGCCATCCACCCGGGATACGGCTTCCTGGCGGAAGACCCGCACTTCGCCGAGGTCTGCGAGGAGTCCAAGATCAAGTTTATCGGCCCCGGCTACGAGGTGATGCGGCTGGCGGGCAACAAGTGGGAGACGAAACGGGCGCTCAAAAAAGCGGGCCTTCCCACCGTCCCGGGCTCGGAGGTGATCGGGAGCGAGCAGGAGGCCCTTCGGGAGGCCAAGCGGGTGGGGTATCCGCTCATGATCAAGGCGGCGGCGGGCGGGGGCGGACGGGGGATGCGCTTGGTCCATCGTGAAGAGGAGCTGCTGGAGAGCTATCACGCCGCGCGGCGGGAGGCCGAGGCCGCCTTCGGCGTCCCCGACGTCTACTTCGAGAGGTTCTTGGAGGACGCCCGCCACGTGGAGGTGCAGATCGTCGCCGACGAGCACGGCACCGTCGTCCACTGGGGCGAGCGGGAGTGCTCCATCCAGCGTCGGTACCAGAAGCTCATCGAAGAGTCCCCGGCCCCGAACCTCCCGCAAAGCGTGCGGGAGGCGATCTGGGAGGCGGCGGTGGAGGCCGCCCGCGCGTTGGACTATCACAGCGCGGGCACGGTGGAGATGCTCGTCTCGGGGAAGGAGTTTTACATCATCGAGATCAACGCCCGCATCCAGGTGGAGCACCCCGTCTCCGAGATGCGGGTGGGGCGGGACCTCATCGTGGATCAGATCCGCATCGCGGCGGGGGAGAAGCTGGGCTACACCCAGAGGAAGCTCAAACTCAGGGGCCACGCGATCGAGTGCCGGGTCAACGCGGAGGACCCCCTGCGCAACTTCCTGCCCGCGACGGGGAAGCTCTCCATCGAGATGTGGCCCGGCGGCCCCGGGGTGCGGGTGGACTCGCACATCTACCAGGGCATCGAGATCGGACCCCACTACGACTCGCTGCTGGCCAAGGTGATCGCCTGGGGGGAGGACCGCGAGGCGGCCCGCCGCCGGATGGTCGACGCGTTGGAGCGCTTCCGGCTTCAAGGGCTAGCCACCACGCGGGATCTGTGCTTGGAGATCCTCGAGCACCCCGTCTTCGTGGAGGGCCGGGCCACGACCCGCTTCCTCGACGAACAGCTCGCCCGCGTGCAGACGTAAGGCGCAACCCAGAAGACGGGCAGGATCGGTGCACGGGGCTTTACACCGGTCGGATCATTGTGTAGCGTAGAAGCAAGATGGACGAGGAGCGGATTACCCTGCAGGAAGCGATTGAGTCTTTATATGACATTGCAGTGGTCCAACGGAAGGCAACATCCCCTTCTCGACTTCGGCGTCTTGCGGACTATTGCATCCAGGAACTCGCCGTTCGTGGTCTGGCGGGAGCGGAAAGGGATGCGACGATTCCCGGGGCTGGCAGGCCAAAGCAGTGGGACGTAGCTTGGCGACTCCATGAGAAATATCGGCTGGGAATCTCTCTCAAATCTATATTAAGCAACGTCGCTGGGACGGTTCCCAATAGAATCGATGATCTTATGGGGGAGGTGGCCAACGCGCAACTCTACTCCCCCGAGATCGTGCTGGGGTATCTCATGGTATTCGACATCGCTCAAGATGCGACGGTTGCTCAATTCGGTCGGTCCTGGTATGAGGTGCTGGAAGAGAGGTTAAAGCAACTTTCCGGTAGGCGAGCCCCCGCTTGGAGCACGGGCATGATCGAATCTTTTGCCCTTGTTCAGGTCGATTTCTCCACCGGACCCCGGCTCTTGACAGCGGAGGAGGAGATCTCTATGCTGTTTGATGAGCTAGTCTTGGAAGTGAAGAGGAGAAATCCCTCACTACAGGTTCGCGGAACCGAGGTGTAGCCATGCGGAACGACGAGAGAAGCACGCTAGAGGAAATTGTGAAGAAGTATTTTCCGAACCTTCCCCAGGACGCTCGTCGACTCCAATCCGTTTTACCCTCCCTGGCGAAGGACCGCCGGGCGGTTCAAGCGATCCGTTTGGCCATCAAAGAGATGGCTACTCATCACCAACTGTTCTTGCGCGATGCTCGCACGATGACGGACGTGTTAGAGCCCGGAAGCGTGCATCTCGTTGTCACATCTCCCCCATACTGGATCTTGAAAAAATACCCGGAACGCGAAGGACAACTGGGTTTAATCGAAGATTACGAAAAGTTTCTGGACGAGTTGGATGAGGTATGGAGACAGTGTTATCAACTGCTCGTTCCCGGCGGTCGATTGATCATCGTTGTGGGAGATGTCTGTCTGTCGCGGAGGAAGTTCGGTCGGCACATCGTCATGCCGCTTCACGCATCCATTCAAGAACGCTGTCGTTATTTGGGCTTTGACAACCTGGCTCCGATCATCTGGTACAAGATCGCCAATGCTTCCTTAGAGGTTGAGAATGGATCGAGCTTTTTAGGGAAGCCCTATGAGCCAAACGCCATCATCAAGAACGACGTGGAATACATCCTTATGCAGCGGAAGCCGGGTGCCTACCGGAAACCCACGCTTGCCATGCGGATATTGAGCCTCATCCCTGAAGAAAGCCATAAGGAATGGTTCCAGCAGATTTGGCAACTTCCGGGAGCCTCCACAAGAAACCATCCCGCACCCTTCCCTCTCGAGCTGGCGGCCCGGTTGGTGCGGATGTTCAGCTTCATAGGCGATACCGTCCTCGATCCCTTCATGGGAACAGGTACCACCAACGTAGCGGCCTGTCATTGGGGGAGAAACAGTGTAGGGTTTGAGATAGACCCTCATTACTTTCGATACGCTGAGGAGCGCCTTCGACAAGAGGGAGCGTCCTTGTTCTCCCGGAATTCGATAGAAACTTATACATGAACAGCCGGACCCGGAGGCGATTCCGGAAAGGATCGTGACCCATGGGTTCACTCCTGGTGAACCCACCGTTTGCTGGGTGACGGGCATGTAGCGTCAAGGCTCCTGAAGGTCGTCCGCTTGCAACCCCCACAAGGTTCGCCTAGAATCTATGCCACAAGGGATTTCGTCTCGTGCGAGAGACCCCTCACGCAGACGCGAACGACACCCATGGACACGCACAGGGATTGCAGGGAGAAGGACGATGTTTGACGCGCTGAGCCGGCGGCTCACCTCGGCCCTTACGAAGCTGCGCCGCAAGGGGAAGCTCACCGAGCGCGACCTGGACGAGGGCCTCCGCGAGGTCCGCCGCGCGCTCCTGGAGGCCGACGTCCACTACAAGGTCGCCAAGCGCTTCGTCGAGGACGTCAAGGCCAAAGCCCTCGGCCAAGCCATCTTGGAGAGCCTCACCCCCGGCCAGCAGATCGTAAAGATCGTCCACGAGGAGCTTACGGCCCTCATGGGCCAGAAGCGCCGGGCCCCCTCCTTGAGCGAAAAGCCCTCGATCTGGTTGATCGTGGGCCTCCAAGGCTCGGGCAAGACGACCACCGTCGGGAAGCTGGCTCAGCACTACAAGCGCGAGGGGAAGAGAGTCTTGCTGGCGGCCACGGACGTCCGCCGCCCGGCGGCCATCGAGCAACTGAAGCAGCTGGGGGCTAAGCTGGAGGTCCCCGTCTACGCGGAGGGGAAGACGGCCCTCGAGATCGCCCGCGGGGCCGCCGAGCAGGCCCGCCGCCAACTCCTCGACCTCGTCCTGATCGACACCGCGGGACGGCTCCAGATCGACGAGGAGCTGATGCGCGAGCTCGAGGAGATGAAGGCCCGCCTCCGCCCGGAGGAGGTGTTGTTGGTAGCCGACGCGATGACGGGTCAGGAGGCCGTCTCCATCGCCGAGACGTTCCACCGGCGGGTGGGCCTTACGGGGATCGTGCTCACCAAGATGGACGGCGACGCGCGGGGCGGCGCGGCCCTCTCCATGGTGAGCGTCACCGGCGTGCCCGTCGTCTTCCTCGGCGTGGGCGAAAAACCCGACGATCTGGAGGCGTTCCACCCCGACCGCCTGGCGCAGCGCATCTTGGGGATGGGGGACGTGCTCGGCCTCATCGAGGAGGTCGAGCGCAAGGTCGACCGGAAGAAGGCCGAGGAGTTCGCCCGCAAGCTCGAAAAGGAGCGCTTCACCCTCGAGGACTTCTTAGAGCAGCTCCAACAGGTGCGCAGCCTCGGGCCGCTCGACAAGCTCCTGGAGAAGCTCCCCGGGATGGGGGGCATGGCGGGGAAGGTCCAGATCGACGAGCGGGAGCTGGCCCGCGCCCAGGCGATCCTGCAGTCGATGACCCCCGAGGAGCGCCGTCACCCGGAGATCTTAAATGCCAGCCGCAAGAAGCGCATCGCCCGCGGCTCCGGAACCCAGGTCCGCGACGTCAACCGACTCCTCAAGCGCTTCGAGGAGGCCAAGAAGATGATGAAGCGGATGAAGAAGCTTCGGCGCCGCCTCCCCCCGCAGGGACCGGGGGAATGGCCCTTCTAACCTTCTATTCGCAAAGCAGGCACCGAAAGGAGAGGAGAGAGATCCCTATGGCTGCCAAGATCCGACTGAAGAGGATTGGCCGCAAGAAGCAGGCGGCCTATCGCATCGTCGTGGTGGACGAGTCGAAGGCCCGCGACACGCGGGTGGTGGACGACCTGGGCTCGTTCAACCCGCGCACCGACGAGCTGCTGCTGGACGAGGCCCGGGCGCTCGAGTGGCTCCAGAAGGGCGCTCAACCCACCGACACCGCCCGCACGCTGCTCTCGAAGCGGGGGGTCATGGCCCGCTTCGCCCAGGAGAAGCAGGGCCCGAAGGCCGCTTCTCCCGCCTCCGCCTCCGAACCCGAGCCCTCCGAGCCCTCGGAGAGCGCCGCTTCGGCTTCGGCTTCGGCCTCGGCGTAGGGGAAACGCTCTGAGGGAGGACGATGGGGCATCACCCGCTGCGCGAGCTGTTGGAGTTCTTGATCCGCCCCTTGGTGGACGACCCGGAGCGGGTGAAGCTCGACTGGGTGGAGACCCCCAAGGTGAGCCTCTTTTATCTTGCGGCCCGGCGGGGGGACCTGGGGCGCATCTTGGGGAAGGGGGGCCAGACGATCGAGGACATCCGCCGGGTGATGGAGGCCGTCGCTGCCCACCACGGGCGCGAGGTGGTCATCGACGTCGTCGAGCCCCCCAAATCCCAGAAACAGAAGCAGAAGAGACGCCGCTCCAAGCGCCGCAAGTCCCGCGCTTCTTCTCCGGCGCAGGGCCACGCTCAAACGCAAACGCAAGCTCAAGCCCAAGATCAGCCTCAACCCCAACCCTCTCCGAAGGAGTCCTCGGGGGGGCGTAAGGCGTAAGTAAGCGATGCGCATCGACATCGTCACCCTCTTTCCGGGGATTGTGGAGCCCTACTTTCGCGAGGGGCTCCTGCGCGCGGCGATCGAGCGGGGCGTCTTGGAGATTTACACCCATCCCCTGCGCGATTTCGCGGAGGACAAGCACAAACAGGTGGACGACCGCCCCTACGGGGGCGGACCGGGCATGGTCTTGAAGCCCGAGCCCTTCTTCCGGGCCGTCGAGTGCATCCGGGCCGAGCACCGGGGGGAGCCGCGGGTCATCCTCCTGTCGGCGGCGGGG
>Ga0256839_1001314_pt1 | contig 30398 bp, 30 predicted proteins | sample 354166metaG_FD_185968 | JGI IMG/M metagenome (GOLD analysis project Ga0256839, IMG submission 185968) | Hydrothermal vent microbial communities from Mid Atlantic Ridge, Atlantic Ocean - 354-166 | ecosystem: Environmental > Aquatic > Marine > Hydrothermal vents | place: Atlantic Ocean: Mid... | reverse complement strand
CCACCCCAGCAGACATGCACGTGCACTCAGGGCCCCTCAGGGCATACCTTGCCACTCTCCAGTTGTTAATGTGCCACCCTCAACGCCCAGGAAAAACCCCAGACGCAAGCATACACTCTACCACCCCACACCCCACCCTGTCAAATCCGCAGATCGGCTGGATCTTCCGGGAAAAGGTGGGGGCCGAATGGCCTGGAGACCACACCCATGGGTGGAGTCTCCAGAGGACTTCCTCGTCCTGCACCCCTGATCTTACTACCGGTTCCCCGGGGTGTCAAGAATGGCCGTGCACCGTTTTCTCCGCTCACCCGATCAGCAGCAGGGGAGCGTCCTGTTCCACCCGCTGGCCCGGCGAGACCTCCACCCGACGGACGACGCCCCCCCGCAGGGCCCGGATCTCGTTCTCCATCTTCATGGCCTCCAGGATGATCAGGGGCTGATCCTCCACCACCTGCTCGCCCTCCTTCACCAGCACCTTCACCACCAGGCCCGGGATGGGCGCCTTGACCAGCAGCTCTCCCTTGGGCGCCGCGGTCATCCGCCGGCCGAGGTTCATCCGTCGGGTCCGCTCATCCTCTACCTGGACCACGTACTGCTCCCCCTGGAGGGTGACGACATAGCCCTGGCGGGCCTCCTCCACCAGGATCTCGTAGCTCCGGCCGTTCACCAGGACGCTGTAGAGCTCCGGCGTCCCCACCTGGTGGAGGTCCACCTCCATGGAACGGCCGTCCACCCACACCTGGCCGTTCTCCACCTGGATCTCGTACTCCCGGTCCCCAATCTGCGCGTAGTATCTCACCAGCGCCCTCCCATGGCACGGACACGGCCGGCGAGCTTCCACCAGGGCGTGGAGCCGTCGGCCCTCTCCCCGCCGATGTGCACGGCCCGACGTCCTGCCTCGTGGGCCACCAACGTGGCCACCAGGGCCGCGATCCGGCCGTGCTCCTCGCTGCCCCGGCCCTGGCCCTGGAGCCGCCTCCGCTCCACGTATCCGGTGTCGAAGGTGCCCCAGATGAACTCCGTGCTGTCCATCACCTCCTGGTGGAAGGGAATGGAGGTCTTGATGCCGCCGATGCGGTACTCGCTCAGGGCCCGACGCATGCGCAGGATGGCCTCCGCCCGGGTCTCGCCCCAGACCACCAGCTTGGAGACCAGCGGATCGTAGTGCAGGCTGACCTCGTAGCCCCGGTACAGGGCACTCTCCACCCGGACGCCGGGACCGGTGGGCTCCTTCAGGTAGGTCACGGTGCCGGTGTTGGGCATGAAGTTGCGGAAGGGATCCTCCGCGGTGATCCGACACTCGATGGACCAGCCCTTCGGGCGGATGTCCTCCTGGCGGTAGCGCAGGCGGCGGCCGGCCGCGATCGCGATCTGCTCCTTGACGATGTCCACCCCCGTGACCATCTCGGTGACCGGATGTTCCACCTGCAGGCGGGTGTTCATCTCCAGGAAGTAGAAACGGTCCTCGGCCACGTCGTAGATGAACTCCACCGTGCCCGCGTTCACGTAGTCCACCGCCTGGGCCGCGGCGATGGCGATCCGCCCGATCTCCTGGCGGGTGCTCTCGTCCACCGCGACGCTGGGCGCCTCCTCGATGAGCTTCTGGTGGCGGCGCTGGATGCTGCACTCCCGCTCGCCCAGGTGAATGGTGTGGCCGTATTGGTCGGCCAGGACCTGGACCTCGATGTGTCGGGCCACGGGGATGTACTTCTCCAGGTAGACCTCGTCGTTGCCGAACGCGCCCAGGGCCTCCCGTCGGGCCGCGCCCAGGGCGCGGGTGAAGTCCCCCGGATCGTGGACCACCCGCATGCCCTTGCCCCCCCCGCCTGCAGTGGCCTTGATCATCAGGGGGAAGCCGATGCGCAGGGCCTCGGCCCGGAGCTCCTCGTCCGACAGGCCCCGCTCCGACCCGGGCACGATGGGCACACCGTTGCGGCGCACCGTCTCCCGGGCGGTCAGCTTGTCGCCCATCTTGGCGATGGCCTCGGGGCTGGGCCCGATGAAGGTGATGCCCGCGTCCTGGCAGGCCGCCGCGAACTCCGGGTTCTCCGCCAGGAAGCCGTAGCCCGGGTGGATGGCATCCACCTCCGCCCGACGGGCCACGTCGATGATGCGGCCGATGTGCAGGTAGCTCTCCCGGCTGGACGCGGGCCCGATGCAGTAGGCCTCGTCCGCGTAGCGGACGTGGAGCGCGGTTCGGTCCGGCTCGGAGAAGACGGCCACCGTGGAGATGCCCCGCTCCTCGCAGGCCCGGAGCACCCGGACCGCGATCTCCCCTCGATTGGCAACCAACACCTTCTTGAACATGGCGTGTCCCTGGGTGCTGTGGATCGGCGGCTCAGCCGGTGGGGCCCTCCACGCCCCGGCGGTGGACCCGGGCCACCGCGTAGATCCGGTGCCCGGCAGCTACCGGCAGGGCCGGCAGGGCCACCTCCTCGTGCCACTCGCCGAAGTGAGGGTCCGTGGGCTCCAGGACCAGGCGCCGAAAGCGACTGACGGTGACGCCCGTGACCGGACCGATGCCGCCCGGATAGCTGTCCTCCAGCAGGCCCCGGAGGTGGACCAGGCCGGCCATGGATCGGGTCTCCCAGGTGCCATGGGGCAGGGTCCCGTCCGCCTGGGGCGCACAGGTGACCCGGATGACCACAGGGCCGCAGTCGACGGCCAGGATCCCGTGTTGCTCGGGGCCATATTCCAGCGCGGCCTCGACGACGATGCCCCGGAACGCGTAGAGGCCGACCCCCAGACGGACCAACCGACCGGGCCGGCGAGCCTCGAAGACCGTGTACCAGAACTCGGCCTCCGGATCCGGCAGGAGGACCCCACCGTCCAAGACCAGGGAGAGGGGCTGCCCCTGGTGCAGCGGGGGATGGCCCATCCGGTCCAACTGGGAGCTGGGCAGCTCGAACTCGATCTCGGGCAGGGGCATGGAGACCTTCCTACAGCGGGATGTTGCCGTGCTTCTTGGGCGGCAGCTCCGCGCGCTTGTTCTGGAGCATCTCCAGCGCGTTGATCAGCCGCGGGCGGGTCTCTCGGGGCTCGATGACGTCGTCGATGTAGCCGGCCGAGGCCGCCACGTAGGGGTTGGCAAAGCGTTCCCGGTACTGCTGGACGAGCTCCTCCCGCCGGGCCACCGGATCCGGGGCCTGGGCCAGCTCTCGGCGGAAGATCACGTTCACCGCGCCCTCCGGCCCCATGACCGCGATCTCCGCGCTGGGCCAGGCCAGCACCAGGTCCGCGCCGATGTGGCGCGGGTTCATCACACAGTACGCGCCCCCGTAGGCCTTGCGCACGATGACGGTGAGCTTGGGCACCGTGGCCTCCGCGAAGGCGTACAGGAGCTTGGCCCCATGGCGGATGATGCCGCCGTGCTCCTGGTTCAGGCCGGGCATGAAACCGGGGACGTCCTCGAAGACGATGAGGGGCACGTTGAAGGCATCGCAGAAACGCACGAACCGGGCGGCCTTCTGGCTCGCGTCCACGTCCAGCACACCCGCCAGGACGGCCGGCTGCTGCGCGACGACGCCCACAGGGCGCCCTCCCAGCCGGGCGAACCCCACCACGATGTTCATGGCCCAGTGTTCGTGGACCTCCAGGAAACGGCCCTGGTCCACCACCCGCCGGATGACCTCCTTCATGTCGTAGGGCTTGGTGGGGCTGTCCGGCACCAGGGTGTCCAAGGCCTCGTCCTCCCGCAGGGGGTCGTCCCCGGTGGGCTGGACCGGGGGATCCTCCAGGTTGTTGCCCGGCAGATAGCTCACCAGCTGCTGGACCAGGAAGAGGGCATCCTCCTCGTTCTCCGCGGCGAAGTGGGCCACGCCGGACTTGCTGGCATGGACGAAGGCGCCGCCGAGTTCGTCGAAGGTCACCTCCTCGTGGGTCACCGTCCGGACCACGTCTGGGCCGGTGACGAACATGTAGCTGGTGTCCTTCACCATGATGATGAAGTCGGTGATGGCCGGGCTGTAGACCGCACCGCCGGCGCAGGGCCCCATGATGACGCTGATCTGGGGCACCACCCCCGAGGCCATCACGTTGCGGAAGAAGATCTCCGCGTAGCCCGCCAGGCTGAACACGCCCTCCTGGATGCGGGCACCTCCGGAGTCGTTCAGGCCAATGACCGGAGCCCCGTTCTGCATGGCCATGTCCATGACCTTGCAGATCTTCTCCGCGTGGCGCTTGCTGACGCTGCCGCCGAAGACGGTGAAGTCCTGGGAATAGACGTAGACCAGCCGGCCGTCGATGGTGCCGTACCCGGTCACCACCCCATCCCCCAGGACCTGGCGCCGGTCCAGGTCGAACTCGTGGCAGTCGTGGGTGACGAAGACGTCCAGCTCCCGGAAGCTGCCCTTGTCCAGGAGGAGTTCCAGCCGCTCCCGGGCGGTCAGCTTTCCCTTTCCGTGCTGGGCCTGGATACGCTCCAGCCCGCCACCCAGTTTGGCCTGGGCCTTCTTCTCCCGCAGGGTCTGAATCCGGGGGTCGATGATCTCGTCGCTCAAGGGAACACCTCGTGGGAAACCGAAACTCAGATCGGAAGCTGGATGATCCCGAGCGCGGCCAACACCGCGATCAGGACAGGCTGGTGGACCACGTAGATCAGAAGGGAGTGGCGGCCCAGGAAGCGCAGCAGGTTCAACGGGAAACGACGGCCCCAATCGGGCAGGGCAAAGGCCCGCTGTCCGCCCGGGTACAGGGTGTTGCCCAGGGCGATGCCGATGAGGACCAGCCCGAACCAGGGCACCAGGGGAAAGTAGTCCAGGAAGACGTAGTTGGGAGGCTGCAGGCCCAGCCAGACCAGCCCATAGGTGGACACCTCCAGGCCCTGGAAGATCTCGGCCAGGCCGTTGAGGGCCAGGCCCAGGGCCACGTTGGCCCAGCGATAGCCCAGGAAGGGATAGGCCAGGACCACCGAGGCGCCGATCAGGTGGAGGATGCCGAAGTCGATCCGCCCCACACCTGCAAACCACACCGCGGCGGTGAGGCCCATGCCCACCGCGAAGATCCGCAGCCCCCGACGGAAGAACTTCCAGAAGAGCCCGGAAGAGCCCCTCCCTGCCAGGGCCCGATGGTAGCTGATGACCAAGGAGATCCCCACCAGCAGGATGAAGGAGCCCGCGGTGGCCCGCTGGAAGTAGAACCAGAACCCCCGGGAGAGGACGATGTCCTGGCGCCCGCCGAAGGCCCAGAGATCGTACATGAGGTGGAAGACCACCATCATGACCACGGCCACACCCCGCCAGGCGTCGACCTCCCACAGCCGCTGAAAGCGGTGGCCCGTGGACGAACGCCCGGTGGCCGCGACCTCCTCCGGGGCGACGGCGACCTGGGCCATGGGCTAACCTCCTGCCACCTGGAACACGATCTTGCCGAAGTGCTCGCCGCCCAACATCCGGGCCATTCCCTCCCGGAACTGCTCCAGAGGCCACACCGAGTCGATGGGCGGCGTGAGCGCCCCCTGGAAGACCTTGGCCATCACCGTGACGAAGTCGTGCTGGGTGCCCATGGTGCTGCCGAGGATACGCAGGTGGCGGGCGAAGACCAGGTTCACCGGCACCGCCGCGTCGTACCCCGTGGTGCCCCCCACCGTGACCAGGCGACCGCCCACAGCCAGACTCCGGAGGCTGTCGGGCCAGGTGGCCCGGCCCACGTTGTCCACCACCATGTCCACGCCCCGCCGATCCGTGGCCCGGTAGACGGCCCGGCTCCAGGCCGGATCCGCACGGCGATCGTGGACCCAGCCCGCGCCCAGGGACCGGGCCTGCTCGGCCTTCTCCCGGCTGCTGGCCACCACGTAGACCTCGGCCCCGGCCAGACGGGCGATCTGGATGGCCATGCTGTTCACCCCACCGCCCGCACCCACCACCAACACCCGCTCCCCGGCCCGGAGCCCGCCCACGGTGATCAGGTTGTGCCACGCGGTGACGGAGACCAGGGGCGCGGCCGCCGCGGTGGCCAGGTCGAACCCCGACGGGACGGCCAGCAGGTTCCGGGCCGGCACCACCACATACTCGGCACAGGTGCCCGGGACCTGTTCACCCAGGATATGCCAGGTGCGGCATCGATTCTGGTAGCCCTGCATGCACGGCTCGCATGTGCCGCACCAGAGCAGGGGATTGGCCACCACCGGCTGTCCCACCTCCCAGCCCTCCACCCCAGGCCCCAGCGCGTCCACGGTGCCGCTGAGATCCGAGCCCGGGATGTGGGGCCAGGTGAGCCGCAGCCCCTTCCATCCCCGACGCACCCAGTCGTCCAGCCGGTTGATGGCCGCATAGGCCACCCGGACCCGGACCTCCCCAGGCCCCGGTTCCGGGATGGGCAGGTCCGTGGTATATTGGTAGACATCCAGAGAGGGGCTGTGCTCGTGGAAGACCACTGCGCGCATGGTTCGCTCCGTGCGTTGTGTCGAGACGGTCACCGGGCGCCCTGGCCCAGGAGAAAGGCCAACGTGCCGGCCACCATGCCCACCAGCATACACAGGCCGGCAAAGGCCAGGACCAGCCCCACCAACCCACAGCCGTACGCGGCGTGGACCCCCCGGGTCCGGGGGTCGTACAGTTCGGCCAACCCGGCAGCCACCAGGGCCGTGAGCCCCCACATCCCCAGGCCGGCCAGCCCGACGCTCCACAGAAGGGGAAGGCCGGCCAGCCGATAGGCCAGGTAGAGGAGGACCACGCTGCTGCCCAGGCCAACGGCCGCGCTGAGCAACACGATGGCCAGGGAAGGCGGTGCAGGGAGCTGGGGTCCATCAGGGCGACTCGTCCCGGCGTGCATTGGCCCCATTGTACACGATCCGCGAACAGAACCGAAACAAACCGCCGTTTCTGTCGAGAGCGCCTATGCCCATCCAGATCCTGCCGCCCCAGGTCGCGGGACAGATCGCGGCCGGAGAGGTGGTGGAACGGCCCGCCAATGTGGTGAAGGAACTCATCGAGAACAGCCTGGACGCCGGGGCCCAGGAGATCCGGGTAGAGGTCCAGGAAGGTGGACGACGGCTCATCCGGGTCACCGACGACGGCCATGGCATCCCCCGAGAGGAGCTGCCCCTGGCCCTGCATCGCCACGCCACCAGCAAGCTCCAGACCGCGGAGGACCTGGGCCGGATCCGCACCTACGGCTTCCGGGGCGAGGCCCTCCACAGCATCGCCGCGGTGAGCCATCTGGTCCTCAGCAGCCGCCACCGGGACGCGGAGACCGGCTTCCAGGTCCGGGCCGAAGGCGGCGCCCCCACAGAGCCCCGGCCGGTGGGCATGCCCGTGGGCACGGTGGTCAGCGTGGAACACCTCTTCTTCAACGTGCCGGCCCGACGGAAGTTCCTCCGCCGCCCCGCCACCGAGGCCGGCCACATCACCGCCATCGTCCAGCGCTACGCCCTGGCCCACCCCCACCGACGCTTCATCCTCCTCCACGACGGCCGCCCGACCTTCCAATCCACCGGCAGCGGAAGGCGCTGGGACGTGCTGGTGGCGATCTACGGCCTGGAGAACGCCCAGCAGATGGTTCCCCTCCAACAGGAGGACCCCCAGGAAGAGCCCCTGCCCGGCCCGGGCCAGCCCCCCCGGGTGTACGGCTACGTCTCCCTCCCCACCCTGACCCGGGCCAGCCGCACCCACATCGACCTCTTCGTCAACCGGCGCTACGTGGAGGACCGGAGCCTGACCCACGCGGTGGTCCAGGCCTACCATACCTGGCTGCCTGTGGGCCGCTTCCCGGTGGCCGCCCTCTTCGTGGACCTGGACCCCGGGGAGGTGGACGTGAACGTGCATCCCCGCAAGACGGAGATCCGCCTGCGGGAAGGGCGCCGGGTCTTCGGCGCGGTGCAGAAGGCCGTACGTCGGGCCCTGCTCCACCACACCCCCATCCCGGGCCTGGCCGTGGGCTCCGAGACCCCCGCCCCGGCCCCTCCCTCGGATCCCCCGCCCCCGGCCCTGGAACGGGACGAGCGCCGCCTGTGGGGCCGACGACGACGCGCCCTGCTCCAGGCCGGCCAGGGCATCCACCGACGACAAGCCCCCCCCGCCCAGCCTTCCCCCGCGTCGGAAAGCGGGACAGAGGCCGTTCCAGATCCGCCGAACGCGGGGAGGACACCGGAGGCCGGGGAGGCCGAGGGGCTGCCCCCCCTCCGGGTGGTGGGGCAGGTGGCCGGCATGTACATCGTGGCGGAAGGGCCCGCGGGGCTCTACCTGATCGACCAACACGCGGCCCACGAGCGGATCCTCTACGAACGGCTCATGGCCCAACGGGCCAGTGGCCAGGTGGCCCGCCAGGGGCTGTTGGAGCCCCTGGTCCTCCACATGGGCCATGTGGAGACCGGCCTGATCGCGGAACACCTGGAGACGCTGAACGCTCTGGGCTTCGAGATCGAGACCTTCGGGGAAGACGCCTTTCGGGTCCGGGCCGTGCCCGCCATCCTGGCCCACCAGGACCCAGCCCGGACCCTGGAGGAGATCCTCCAGGGGTTGGCCCAGGAACGGAACCGGGTGGACGAGGCCCTGGAGGCCTCGCTGGTGCGGACCATCTGCAAGCGCGCGGCCATCAAGGCCGGCCAGATCCTGAGCGACATCGAGATGGTGGAGCTGGTCCGCCAGTTGGAGTCCTGCCGTTCCCCCCGGACCTGCCCCCACGGCCGGCCCACCATGCTGCGCCTCTCTGCCCAGGAGCTGGAACGGGCCTTCGGCCGCACCTGACCGACCCGCCCGCCCCCCGGCGCGGCCGGCTGCCCGGGGGGCGAAGCGCCGGACAGGGGATAGAGCGCCTTCGTCGGCCTGGTGGATGTGCCCACGGGCCGCCTCCTCCCACCCCCTCCCAGCCCCTTCTCCTCTCTCCCGCCGGTTGACCGCTCCGGCTCCCTGGGGTACAATGGGGAGGATTTTCTATGATTTGCTGAGGTTTACTGGGCATCCGTCCCCATGGCACGCGGTGAGCGCCGGCCTGGAGGCAGCCGGCCTCCACCGCGATCACGAGGAGCTTGCCCCATGTCCGAACGGCGTCCATCCAGGCGGGCATCCGCCCCCATGGAGCGGTGGATCCCGGTGATCCTGGCCCTGTTGGCCGCCCTGGCCCTGGTGCTGGTCCTGGTGGCCCTGGCCGTCGTGCTGGGCCTGTGGCCTGGCTGAGGGTGGCCCGGCGCCCCCTCCTACGCCGAACCGGCCGGGGCCCACACGGGCCAGCGGCCCCATCCAGCGAAACACGGACCCATTGACACGGACCCGGAGGTGTTCCCATGTCCTCGATCGTCCTCCTCAGCGGACTTCTGCCCCTGACGTCGGCGCTCCTGACCACCGTCTTCTCGGCCGTGGTGCTGCATCGCTGGCGCCAGCGCCGTCGACCTCACCTTCTCCTCTGGGGCATCGGCCTGATCTTCTACGCGGTGGGCGGCTTCATGGAGGCCTACTACGGCCTGGTGGGCTGGCATCCATGGGTCTTCCGGCTCTGGTACCTGTGCGGCGCGGTGTTGGTGGCCGCGTGGCTGGGCCAGGGCACGGCCTTCCTCCTCATGCGGCGCAGTTGGGCCCAGATCCTGCTGGGGATCCTGGTCCTGGGCTCCCTGTACGCGGCCTACCGGGTCTTCACCGCGGAGCTGGACCCCGCCCGCATGATCGGGAACGAGCTGAGCGGCCACGCGATCGTGACCCCGGGCGTCCGGGCGCTGACGCCCTTCTTCAACCTCTACGGCGTGGTGCTCCTGGTGGGCGGCGCGATCTACTCGGCCTGGCTCTTCTGGCGCAAGCGGGTGTTACTCCACCGGGTGGTGGGGAACATCCTCATCGCGGTGGGGGCCATGGCGCCGGCCTTCGGGGGCGCGTTCCAGCGGGCCGGGATCCCCCTGGCCCTCTACATCGGCGAGCTGGTGGGCGCGGTGCTCATGTTCCTGGGCTTCCTCTACGCCACCCGCCTCCTCCCCCAGGGGAGCGTCTCCTCCCCCCAGGCGGCGGCCGGCGGCCGGGCCTGACCCCGCATCCCGCCCCGTCAAAGGCAGGGCCCGGGCGTGCACCCGGGCCCTGTTCCTCTGCTCCCCAGCCCTTCGCGGTGGGGCACCGCGACCTTGGGCGGCTCAGCCTCGGGCCGCGGCGTAGTTCTGGGCCACCTGCTCCCAGTTCACCACGTTCCACCAGGCGTTGATGTAGTCGGGCCGGCGGTTCTGGTAGTTCAGATAGTAGGCATGCTCCCACACATCCAGGCCCAGGATGGGGGTATGGCCGGCCATGTAGGGGCTGTCCTGGTTGGCCGTGGAGTAGACCTGAAGCTCTCCGAAGGCCGTCACCACCAGCCAGGCCCAGCCGCTGCCGAAGCGGGTGGCCGCGGCCTGGGAGAAGGCCTGCTTGAACGCGTCGAAGGAACCGAAGGCCGCGTGGATGGCCGAGGCCAGATCCCCGCTGGGGGCCCCCCCTCCGCTGGGAGACATGATGGTCCAGAACAGGGAGTGGTTGGCATGGCCGCCGCCGTTGTTGCGCACGGCCGTGCGGATATCCTCGGGCACACTCTCGATGTTGCGCAGGAGATCCTCCACGGAGTGCCCCTGGAGGTGGGGGTACTTCTCCAGGGCCTTGTTCAGGTTGTTCACGTAACCCTGGTGGTGCTTGGTGTGGTGGATCTCCATGGTCCGCGCGTCGATGTGGGGCTCCAACGCGTCGTAGGCATAGGGAAGGCTCGGCAGTTCATGGGCCATGATCGTACCTCCTTGGCTGAGCTGAATGGGGTTCCCTCGGAAACGGTCCGGCGTGGAGAAGGCCTGGATAGGTATAGACCTTCCGTTCGAAACTCTACCACGCCCCCGCGGCACCTGTCAACAAAATGTGAAAAACGAGCGTGCCCCACCCATCTCGTGCCTGTTTTCACATTCCTCGGCCCTCAACTTATAATGGGGGTGGAGAACGAGCGCGGAGCTCGCCTCGGCAGGCCCCGGGCTGGGCCCGGGTGTCTCCTGCCGGTGTCCAGGCCCTGTGTTGACACAAAGGAGTGCCATCCATGACCTCTCCCCTGGCCTTCCTCTTCAACGAAGAACACGAGATGGTCCGGCGCCTGGCGCGCGATTTCGCGGCCAAGGAGATCGCCCCCAAGATCAAGGAGCTGGACCGGCAGCAGCGTTTCGATCCGGAGCTGCTGCCCAAGATGGCTGCCCAGGGCTTCCTGGGCATCTGCATCCCCGCGCGCTACGGCGGCGCGGGGATGGACTACATCAGTCTGGGCATCGTCAGCGAGGAGCTGGAGTACGTGGACACCTCGGCCCGGGTGGTCATGAGCGTCCACGTGGGGCTGAACAGCCTGGGGGTCTTCCAATGGGGGACCGAGGAGCAGAAGCAGCGTTTCCTGGTGCCCCAGGCCCAGGGCGAACGGATCGCCTGCTTCTGCCTCACCGAGCCCAACGCGGGCAGCGATGTCCAGGCCATGCGGGCCACCGCGCGTCGGGAGGGCGACGTCTACGTCCTCAACGGCGAGAAGGTGTGGATCAGCCTGGCCGACGTGGCCGACCACTTCCTGGTCTTTGCCAAGACCGATCCCCAGGCCGATCCGCCCTACCGGGGCATCTCCGCCTTCATGGTCACCCGGGACATGGCCGGCGTCACCACGGGCAGCTACCACGGCAAGCTGGGCGTCCGGGCCGGGAACACCGGCTGGGTGAAGCTGGACAACGTGGAGGTGCCGGTGGAGAACCGGATCGGCCAGGAGGGCGAGGGCTTCAAGATCGCCATGAGCTGCCTGGACAACGGTCGCTACACCGTGGCCGCCGGGGCCCTGGGCCTCATCCGGGCCTGCCTGGACGCCAGCATCCGCTATGCCCAGGAACGGGAGACCTTCGGGGTCCCCATCGCTCGGCACCAGCTCGTCAAGCGCATGATCAGCCTGATGGTCCAGCGCCGGGACATCGGCCAGCTCCTGGTCTACAAGGTGGGATGGATGAAGAACATGGGCCTTCCCCACAGCCGGGAGGTCGCGCTGGCCAAGTGGTTCTGCACGGATGCCAGCTTCGACAGCGCGTCGGACGCGATCCAGATCCACGGGGCCTACGGCTACAGCGACGAATACGACGTGGAGCGCTACCTGCGCAACAGCAAGGGCGCGGTGATCTACGAGGGCACCCGGGAGATCCAGCAGCTCATGCAGGCCGAGTACGAGCTCGGTCTCCGCAAGCGTCCCCGGCTCCGCTGCGAGCTCCCGGCCTACGATCCCGCCGAGTGGACCGGGGAGACGTAGTTCCCCCGCCGGGCCCCCTGGGGCCCCGAGCCCTTCCACCGGCCATCCCGTTCGCTTCCATCGGCAACACCCATGGGGAGAGACCAGAGATGCCTTTCCAGAACATCCACGAGGCCATCGCGGTCCTGGACGACACCCGCCGCAGCGTGCTGGAGCGGGAACAGGCCATCTACTACCTGGAGCGCCATCCCGAGCCCCAGGCCATCCAGCAGATCGTCCAGGCCCTGGAAGACCCAGACTTCGGCGTACGCTGGACCGCGGCCGTGGCCCTGGCTCGGCTGGGCCGCCGGGCCCTGCGGCACATCCTCCAGGCCCTGGTGGAGAAACCCGACAGCGTCTGGCTCCGCTGGGGCGCGCACCACGCCCTCTACTACTCCGCCGACCGTTGGGTCCGCGAGACGACCCAGCGGCTTCAGGAGGCCATGCGGGGCCTGGCCGCGGACCTCTCCACCGAGGTGGTGGCCGCGCAGCTCCTCCAGGAGCTGCGGGACGAGCTGGAGGGTTGAGCCCAGAAAGCTCAACCCCCCTACAACAACAACGGCACCCCTGGACAATGCCCCGGGGCCATAATGGTCCCCGAGAGGTCGCCGGCCCGGAAGCTCTCTTCCTGGTCCCGGGCCGCGGCCCGGCACCGCCTTCCCGACTCTGGAACACCAGGAGATCGAACCGTGAAAGTCGTCGCTCTGATCAAACAGACCCCGGACACCGCGGAGCTGCCCAAGGTATCGGTGGACGAAGCCCGCAGCGGCCAGATCCAGACCACCATGGTCATCAACCCCTGGGACGAGTTCGCGGCCGAGGAGGCCATCCAGCTGGCAGACCGCCTCGGCGCGACCTCCGTCGCCATCTCCATGGGCCGGCCGGACCAGACGGATGCCCTGAAACATGCCCTGGCCATGGGGATCCAGTCCGCGGTGCTGGTGGACGAAGCCGTGGCCGCGGAGGGCGACGAATGGACCGCGGCCGAGGCCCTGGCCCAGGCCATCCGACTCCAGGGGGACGACGTGCAGATCGTCCTGGCCGGCAAGATGAGCGTGGACGGCAACAGCGGCCTCATCCATGTGGGGGTGGCCTGCAAGCTGGGCTGGAGCCTGCTGGTGAACGTCACCCGGATCGCGGAGGTGGCCGACGGCCGGATCACCGTGGAACGCTCCTTCGAGGGCGGCCAGGAGGTGGTCCAGGTCCCCTTGCCGGTGGTCATCAGCGTGGCCAAGGAGATCAACGAGCCCCGCTACCCGAGCTTCATGGGCATCCGCAAGGCCAACCGGGCCCAGATCCCCGTCCTGGGCAAGGACGAGATCCCCATCTCCCCTGCCCCGCCCCGAGCCCGCTGGGAGAACCTGCGCAAGCCCGAACAGCGCACGGTCCAGGTGAAGATCATCCAGGGCGCCACCCCGCAGGAGAAGGCCGCAGGCCTGGTGGACGCCCTTCTGGCCGAGAAGGTCATCTAGGGAGAACGAACCATGAGCGTGCTGGTTTGGATCGAACAGATCGACAACGAGCCGGTGCCGAGCTGCTGGGAAGTGTTGGGCAAGGCCCGGGAGCTGGCCCACCAGATGGGCACCCAGGCCGCGGCCCTGGTCGCGGGCCAGGACGTGGATGCCATCGCCCAGGAGGCCCTGGGCTACGGCGCGGACACGGTCTACGTGGCGGACAGCCCAGTATTGGCCCGCTTTCGCCTCCAGCCCTACGTGGAGACCGTCCACCAGGCCCTGGACGCGGCCCAGGCCACCCTCTTCCTGACCAATGCCACCGTCCACGGAGGCACCCTGGCCGCCATGGTGGCCTGCCGCCGGAACGCAGGGATCGCGGCCCAGGCCGTGGACCTGCACCTGGAGGACGGTCGACCGGTGGCCACACGGGCCATCTACTCCGGCAACATGCTGGCGGACATCCACTTCGAGAGCGACCTGGCCGTGGCCAGCATCCGCCCCCGCTCCTTCCCCATGCCCGAACCGGGCCCGGCCAAGGGCACGGTGGTCCCCCTGGAGATCCCCCTGGCCGAGGAACAGGTGGAGGAGAAGATCCTGGAGGTGAAGCCCGCGGAGAAAGGCGAGATCAGCCTCACCGAGGCCCGGATCATCGTCTCCGGTGGCCGGGGCGTGGCCGCCGACCCGGCCAAGGGCTTCCAGCTCATCGGGGAGCTGGCCGACGTCCTGGGCGCGGCCGTGGGCGCCAGCCGGGCCGCGGTGGACGCGGGCTACATCGAGTACAAGCACCAGGTGGGCCAGACGGGCAAGACCGTGAAGCCGGATCTCTACATCGCCTGTGGCATCTCCGGCGCCATCCAACACCTGGCAGGCATGGGCCAGAGCAAGGTCATCGTGGCCATCAACAAGGACCCCGAGGCCCCCATCTTCGAACGGGCCCACTACGGCGTGGTGGAGGACCTCTTCGTGATGGTCCCGGCCCTGACCGAGGAGTTCCGGAAGCGCCTGGGAAAGGGCTGATCCCCTGGAGGCCGAACCCGGAAGCCCCGGAGGGCAGACGGAGGTGGAACCCGACATGGACGGCACCGCGCCCTGGGCAGAGCGCCTGGCACGCCGGTTCACCCGGCGCACGGCCCGGGTCGCGGTCATCGGCCTGGGCTACGTGGGCCTTCCCCTGGCGGTGACCCTGGCCGAGGCCGGCTACCCGGTCATCGGCATCGAGGTGGACCCAGGCCGGGTCCAGGCCCTCCGACAGGGGAAGAGCTACATCCGGGATGTCTCCGATGCCCGGCTGCGGCCCCTGGTGGCCGGGCATCGGCCTTCCGCCCCCCCAGAGCCCCCCGCCCACCCCCAGGGCCGCCTGGAGGCCACCACCGAGTACGCGGCCCTGGCCGACTGCCAGGCAGCCGTCATCTGTGTGCCCACCCCCCTCCACAAGACCGGCGATCCGGATATCTCCTACGTGGTGACGGCCGCGGAGCGCATGGCTCCCCATGTCCACCCAGGCATGCTGGTGGTGCTGGAGTCCACCACCTACCCCGGCACCACCCGGGAGGTCCTGGCCCCCCGCCTGTTGGCGGCCCAGCCCGAGCTCACCCTGGGCCAGGACCTGTTCGTGGCCTTCTCGCCGGAACGCATCGACCCGGGCCGCACGGACTGGACCCTGCGCACCACTCCCAGGGTGGTGGGCGGCGTCACCCCGACCTGTACCCGGGTGGCCGCCGCGTTCTACCGCCAGGCGGTGGAGAGGGTGGTGCCCGTCTCCTCCGCGGAGATCGCGGAGATGGCCAAGCTCTTCGAGAACACCTTCCGGGCCGTGAACATCGCCCTGGCCAACGAGCTGCTGCTCATGTGCGATCGCCTGGGCCTGGACGCCTGGGAGGTGGTGGAGGCCGCGGCCACCAAGCCCTTCGGCTTCAAGAAGTTCACCCCTGGGCCCGGGCTGGGTGGCCACTGTATCCCGGTGGATCCCCAGTACCTCGCCTGGAAGATGCGTACCCTGGCCTACACGGCCCGGTTCGTGGAGCTGGCCAACGAGATCAACACGGAGATGCCCCGCTTCTGGGTCCAGAAGGTCCAGGACAGGCTCAACCAGGCCGGGAAACCGGTGAAAGGCAGCCGCATCCTGGTGTTGGGCGTGGCCTACAAGCCCGACGTGGACGACATCCGGGAATCTCCGGCCCTGGACATCATCCAGCTCCTCCAGGCCAAGGGCGCGGAGGTCCACTACCACGACCCCCTGGTGCCCTCCTTCCAGGCCGAAGGGCTGTCCATGGCCGCGGTGGCCGACCTGGAGGCGGCCTTGGCCGCCGCGGACTGCACGGTCATCGTCACCCCCCACTCCACCTACGATTGGGCCTGGGTGCGCCGCCGGGCTTCCCTCCTGGTGGACACCCGCCACGTGGCCGGAGCCCCGCCGGAACCGGCCTCCTGACAAGCCCGCCTGGACCGTGTCCGTCACCGCCCTGATCCACCAACTGCGCCGGGATCCCCGCTTCATGGCCCAGGTGACCGCCTGGGAGACCTTGCCGGCCCGGCCAGGCCGTACTGCCCCCATCCCATCGGAGCTCCACCCCCACCTCCAGGAGTGGCTCCGGGGCCAGGGGATCGCGGCCCTCTACACCCACCAACACCAGGCCCTGACCCATGTCCTCTCCCACACCCACGTGGCCCTGGCCACCCCCACGGCCAGCGGCAAGAGCCTGGTCTACCATCTGGCGGCCTTGGACTCCCTCCTGCGGGAGCCCCAGGCCACGGCCCTCTATCTCTTCCCCACCAAGGCCCTGGCCCAGGACCAACAGGCCTGGCTGGGGCGGTGGGGTCCCATCCAGGGCGCGTCCCCGGTGACCGTGGCCCTCTACGACGGGGATACCCCCCGCCATCGACGCTCCCGGATCCGTCGAGAGGCCCGGCTGCTCATCACCAACCCAGACATGCTCCACGTGGGGATCCTCCCCCACCACACGGCCTGGGCCCGCTTCCTGGCCGGGCTCCAGATCGTGGTCGTGGACGAGATGCACATCTACCGAGGCGTCTTCGGCAGCCATGTGGCCAACGTCCTGCGCCGGCTGCGGCGGCTGGCCCGGCTGTACGGGGCAGCGCCCCGCTTCGTCCTCACCAGCGCCACCGTGGCCAACCCCCAGGAGCTGGCCGAAGGGCTGGTGGAGGCGCCGGTGGCTGTGGTGGACGACAACGGCGCGCCCCAGGGGGAGCGACACCTGGTGTTCTACAACCCTCCCCTGGTGGACCCGGCCCAGGGCATCCGGCGCAGCAGCCTGCTGGAGAGCCAACGCCTGGCCGCCCGCCTCCTGGAGGCCGGGGTGCAGACCATCGTCTTCGGCCGCTCCCGCCTTGCGGTGGAACTCCTCCTGACCTATCTGCGGGAGCGGCTGGGCCGGACAGGCCGTGAGGACCGGGTCCAGGGGTACCGAGGCGGGTATCTGCCCGAGGAACGTCGGGCCATCGAGGCCGGCCTCCGCGAGGGGACGGTCCGGGGGGTGGTGGCCACCAACGCGCTGGAGCTGGGCATCGACATCGGCCGGCTCCAGGCCGCGGTCCTGTGCGGGTACCCGGGCACCCTGGCCAGCACCTGGCAGCAGATGGGGCGGGTGGGGCGCGGCGACGAGCCCTCTCTGGCCGTGTTGGTGGCCGGGCCCGATCCCCTGGACCAGTTCCTGGTCCGCCACCCAGAGTTCCTCCTCGGCCGCTCCCCCGAGCAGGTCCGGATCCATCCCGACAACCTGATGCTGCTGACGGACCAGGTCCGCTGTGCCCTCGCGGAGCTCCCCTTTGCCCAAGGCGAGGCCCTGGGCCACGCCCCCCACACCCAGGAGGTTCTGGCCTGGCTCCAGGAGCTCGGCGAGGCCCGACATCACGGTGGACGGTGGTTCTGGCAGGGCGAGAGCCACCCGGCCCGGAGGATCGGCCTCCGCAACGCCGGCGGCCCTCCAGTAGTGGTCCAGCTCCCGTCCTCCCCGGGAAAGGCACGGACCGTGGGGCAGGTGGACTTCCCCAGCGCGCCCAAGCTGGTACACCCAGGGGCCATCTACATCCACCAAGGCGAGACCTACCAGGTGGAACGGCTGGAGCTGGACGAACGCCGGGCCTGGGTCCGGCCTGTGGAGGTGGATCACTACACCCAGGCCGGGCGCCAGGTCACGGTGGAGGTCCTGCAGCTCCACGGGGAACGCCGGGCCGGCGGCGCCCGGGTGGGCCATGGGGAGGTCCAGGTCACCGAACAGGTGACCGACTTCCGGCGGATCCGCCGCCACACCCACGAGACCCTGGGTGTCTTTCCCCTGGACCTGCCTCCCCAGGCCCTGGAGACCACGGCATATTGGCTGGATGTGCTGCCCGAGGCCCAGGTGAGGTTGATGCGCATGGATCGCTGGCGGGACGCGCCCAACGACTACGGCCCCAACTGGCCGGAGCAGCGGGCCCGAGTGCGCGCCCGGGCCGGCCACCGCTGCCAGGTATGCGGCGCCCCCGAACCCCCCGGCCAGGAACACGACGTCCACCACCGCATCCCCTTTCGGGCCTTTGGCTACGTGCCCGGGCTGAACCAGGCCTACCTGGAGGCCAACCGACTGGAGAACCTGATGTTGGTGTGTCGGGCCTGCCACCGCCGGCTGGAGGCCCGAGTGCGCACCCGCACAGGCATGGATGGCCTGGCCCATGTGCTCCTGGCCCTGGCCCCGCTCCACCTCATGTGCGACCGGTCGGATCTGGACGTGGCCCGGCTCCGGGACACCACGGCCCCAGGCCACCTGGAGGGGCTCCCGGTCGCGTCCCTCCGCCTCTACCTGTACGAGACGGTGCCCGGGGGCCTGGGCTTCAGCCAGGTCCTGTTCGAACACCACGAGATCCTGTTGAGCCAGGCCGAGGCCCTGGTCGCGACGTGCGACTGTCGCTTCGGCTGCCCTGCCTGCGTGGGCCCAGTGCCCGTGCCCCCGGGTCGGGACCGCCCCCTGCTGGACACCAAGGCTTTGACCCTGGCCCTGATCCGGGTGCTCCGACCGCCGATCCCGTCCCCGGCGCCCTGATCCAGCTCCTCCGGACCCGGCTTCGGGCCGTTCAGGGCGCGGGGGAGCGCGGCGGCCTCCGGTACAGGCGCACCTCCAGCCCGTAGAAGCCGCGTCGCTCCACCAACTCCAGCTCCTGGTCCAACGTCCTGGGGATGAGTCCTTCCGGGTCCGTGTACCAGTCGTGGCTGTAGATGAGCCACACCCGCTCGAAACCCCGGATCCGTTCCCGCAGCCGAGGCAGGTCCGCCCGGGTCATCTTGGGCTCCAACACCCCTCGCTCGAACAGGTCCACCGGCACGCCGTGCCGGGCCACCGGCCGATCGTAGGCCCGAAAGTAGTAGTCGAAGGGGATCTGGACCCAGGTCCCGTGGAAGAGAAGGAGGTCCTCGTCCCGGACCCTCTGGGCCACGTAGGCTGCGGCCTCCCGCCACTGTTCCTTCTGGAAATGACGGTAGTACCGGTGCAGGGAAAGGCCGTTGACCCCGATCAGCAGGGCCAAGACGGCCAGCATCCAGGAGCGAGGACGCAGGTGGACCACGCCCAGGGCCAGCAGCAGGTAGACCGGCATGGAGGCCCAGAGGAGGGTGCGGTCGTAGAAGATGGGCCTCCGCAGGCTCACCGCCAGCTCGCCCACAAAGGGCGTCAGCCACAGGGCCAGGAGCAGGGCCAACCGGGCCGGTTGCCGGCGGAGGCGCAGACCCCCCAGGCCCAACAGCAGGAGATATCCGATCCAGAGGGGTGAGCTCCAGGCTCCGGTCAGGGGGAAATGGGCACTGAAGAAGGTCTGGAGGGTCCTCCAGACGGCGGCCGGCGTGGGGGCCGGGATCCAGAACTCCCGGTAGACCCCCCAGGCCTGGTACAGCAGGACCGGGATCCAGGGGCTCCACAGGAGGAGGATCGCGGCCTGGGCCCACAGCCAGTTGCGCGGAGAGGGGAGGATCAGGTCCGACGAGAAGGTGGGCCGGCACCTGCGCCAGGCCCAGAGCCCCAGGACCCACCCATTGGCCGCCAAGGGGAGGAAGATCCCGGTATGTTGGGTCCACAGGACCGCAGCGGTGGCAAGGATATAGCCCAACCAGGCCAGATCCGTGTGGATGGCCTGGAGGGATGGCCGGATCGAGCCCGGAGAAGCGGCCCGCCAGGTCCGGACGAAACGGGCCAGTTGGCTGCCCAGCGGGACCTGGGCGGCCCGAGGATCGGTGAGGAGATGGGCCAGGGCCAACATGGCCAGGGCCGCGCCGAAGGTCAGCAGCGCGTACATCCGGGCCTCTTGGGCAAAGCGCACGTGGAAGGGGGCCAGGGCCAGGAGCAGGGCGGCCACCAGCCCTGTCCGCGGGCCTGCCAGGCGATGGCCCAGGGCGTAGACCACGGGGACGGTGAGGGTGGAGAACAGGGCCGACAGGGCCCGGACCGTGGCCGGATCGTCGCCCAGGGCGAGCCAGAGGTGGAGCAGGAGGTAGTACAGGGGAGGGTGCTGGTCGATCCGGGCGATCCAGCCCAGCATCTCGGCCAGGGGATGTCGGGCCATCCACACGCTGAAGGCCTCGTCCAGCCACATCCCCTTGGTGCCCAGTTGCCAGAAACGCAGCAGCCCCCCCAGTCCCGTGACCAGGAACAGGGCGACGGGTGGACGGCCGAGCTTCCCAAGCCAAGGGAGCGCCGCGCCCGGATCGTCCTCCCGGGGCCCGGGGCCTGCCGCGGGGGCAACGGCTCGGGCCTCTGGGAAAGATGGCGGGGAAGGGCGCGGTTCCGAGGATGTGTGTACCATGGCCGGCCCCATCATAGTCAACCGCTCCGGGGGCTGTCAAAGGCTGGAGCCAGGGGGCTCTGCCCGGGCAGCCCCTCCCCGGCCGGTGCTCCCGGCCCACGGCTGGGCGTGGTCCTCGCGTCTCCACCCCCTCCTTTCCTTTTGGGGGTGCCTTGAACCGGACCGAGTTCGCTGTTATAATGGCCCCATGGACTACCGTCGAGATAAGATCGCTGCGGAACTGTTGCGTCGCTGGCAGGCGGCCCCTGAACAGGAGGTCCAGGCCATCCTCCGGGTGACCGAGGTCACCGAGGAGGTGGTCGCGGCGGTGGAGCGCACGGGCCTCCGGATCCGTCAGCGGACGCAGCTCGTCCCTACCCTCGCGGTGCAGGGTCCTGCCCAGGGGGTGCTGTCCCTGCTGTCCGAACCCTGGTTGGTCTCGGTGGAGGAGGACCGACCGGTCCGTACCCTCTGAGCCTCGGTCCCCGGCCGTCCGCCCTGGGCGCTCTGCTGGTGGTCAGGTTCGCATCGTTTCCCAAAGGAGGAGACCATGGCCGACAGCAAGCTGCACAGCCGAGCCCAAGCCCTGGTAGAGGCCGCCCGGGCCCAGGGCGAACAGGTCCCGGTGATCGTGAAGTTCCGTACAGGACATGCCAAACAGGCCTTTCGGGCCCGCCTGGGGGAATTCCGCACCGCCAGCATGCACCAGGAGTACGATCTGGTGCCCGCGACGGCCATGGCCCTGGCCCCCGAGGAGGTGGAGGCGCTGGCCGACTCCGAGGAGGTGGAGGTCATCTGGGCGGATGAGCCGGTCCACACCTGGCTGGACACCTCGGTGCCCCACATCCAGGCGCCCCAGGTCTGGCAGGCCTTCGGCAACCGGGGCGCGGGGGTGACCGTCTGCGTCATCGACACGGGCATCGACCTGGACCATCCGGACTTCGCCGGCCGCATCGGCCTGACCCGGGACTTCTCCGGCAAGGGCTCGGTCGCGGACGGCAACGGCCACGGCACCCATGTGGCCTCCATCCTCGCGGGGAGCGGCGCGGCCAGCGACGGCCGCTACGTGGGCGTGGCCCCCGAGGCCACCCTGATGGTGGCCAAGGTGTTGGCGGACAACGGCGGCGGCCGCATGAGCGATGTGATGGCCGGGGTGGAGTGGGCCGTGCAGAACGGCGCGGACGTGCTCAACCTCTCCCTGGGGGCCGATGGCAGCAGCGACGGCCAGGACGCCCTGAGCACCCTGTGCAACGCCGCGGTGGACGCGGGCAAGATCGTGGTGGTGGCCGCGGGCAACGCGGGCCCCGGAGGCCAGACCATCGGCAGCCCCGGCGCGGCGGAGAAGGTCATCACCGTGGGCGCGTCCACGGACCAGGACGCCATCGCCCCCTTCAGCAGCCGGGGCCCCACCGCGGACGGCCGTACCAAGCCCGACGTGGTGGCCCCAGGCCACAACATCGTGGCCGCCCGAGCCCAGGGCACCTCCATGGGTTCCCCCGTGGACGACCGATACACCTCGGCCAGCGGCACCAGCATGGCCACCCCCCATGTGGCGGGCCTGGCCGCGCTGCTCCTGGCCGCGGACCAGGGGCTGTCGCCCGCAGATGTGAAACGGATCCTGGGGGAGACCGCGGTGGACCTGGGCGAGGAGGCCCATGCCCAGGGCCAGGGCCGGGTGGACGCCCTGGCCGCAGTCCAGGCAGCCACAGGAGCCCCTACACCGGAGCCGACCCCCGAGCCCGAACCGACCCCCGAGCCAACCCCAGAGCCGGAGCCGACCCCGGAGCCCGTGCCCTCGCCGCCCAAACCGGGCCCGGGCTGCTCGGTGGGCCTGTTGCTCCTGCCGGTCTCCCTGCTGGGCCGCCTGTGGGGAGGGGGGTGAGCCGTGGCCCGGGTTCCGCTGGAGGCCCAGTCCGCGGTCGATTCCGCGGCTCGGGCCCGGAAACGGGAGGCCATCGGCCTGCCTCCAGAGCGCCCCACCGCACCGGAGCGGGTCTACGTGCCGCCGGAGAAGGGGCCTGTTCCCTGGGGCGGGTGGGCCTCCGTTGGGGTGATGTGCCTCCTGGCCGCCGGGACCCTGTGGATGGTCCTGGGCGTGGTGGGCCTTCGCTGAGAGGAGGTCCCCCGACTCCATGATCGACCATGCCCGGGTGATCCAGGCCCTGGAACGCAAACAGCAGGAGCTCACCGCCTACGTCCAGGCGGTCCGCCAGGAGAGCCAACGCCTCCAACATCTCCTCCAACGCCTGGGCCAGGAGAGCCTGGCCTCTCTCCAAGGGAAACTGGAGGCAAGCGGCACCGAATGGCCCGGTGCCCTGCCCACCGTGGAGTTCGGCCAGGCCCCGGATCTGTGCCTGCCCTTCTCCCCCAGCCGAGAGTGGGGGACCCATCGGGCCTCCCGGGAGTGGGCCCTGGCCGTCCTCTACGAACGGCCCACCATCGCGGTGGACGGCAGCCAGATCACGCCCTCCAAGGACTTCTCCGTGCCCGTGGGCGCGGTCCAGGTGGGCTGGTTCATCAACGAACACAGGCCGGCCATGCCCAACCGGCCGGCCTATGTGAAGGACGTGGAGTTCGAGCTCCTGTCGCCGAGGGAGCTGGAGACGGAGGCGGAGGAGGAACCGAGCGATTTCCCCAACTGGCGGGTGAACCAGGAACGTTTCGTCCGAGAGTGCCACAAGCTCTGCGAGCTGATGGCCCACTACGGGGACCGGGACGAAGCCCAGCGTCCTCTCTGTTTCTTCGACGGCTCCTTCATCATCAGCTTCGCCGGCCAGCTCCGCCCCGGCCGCGCGGCCCCCTATCTGCGGGCCGTGACCGAGCTGTTGGACTGCGCGGAGGAGACCCGGACCCCCCTGGTCGGCTTCGTGGACACCTCCTACAGCCGGGATCTGGTGACCCTCCTGAACACCCTCTACCCAGAGGCCGCGCTCCACCACCTGAGCGACGCGGGCCTGCTGAGCCCCCTGCTCACCGGATGGGGCGATCGCAGCCCCTTCTTCATCTGCGCCCGGCCAGATGCCCTGAGCCGGGACGGGCGGGCCGCCTTCTACAAACGGGTGGGCTTCACCTACATGCGCCTGGTCCGGGACCGTCCGCCGGCCCGGCTGGAGCTCCCCCGCTGGCTGTTGGACTCGGGCCAGCTGGAGCCCGTGTTGGACCGAGTCCGCGCGGAATGTGTGGTGGCCAACGGCTACCCCTACGCCATCGAGACGGCGGACGCGGTGGCCGTCATCGGCCACCAGGACCGAGAGCGCTTCTACCGCATCCTCCAGGAATTCCTCCGCCGAGAAGGGGTCCCCCTCACCGTTTCCCGCAAACTGCGCAGCAAACGGGCCCGCCGGGCCTGACCCCCTGCCGCCCCGGTCCTGGCCGATAGGCCAGGAGAGAGCCTCACCACCTGTCAGATGCACCCCCCGGGCTTTTCGCCTACCATGGAGGCGAGGGACACTATATTATTCGTAGTGAAATCGGCCCTGCTCCCTGGAACGGGGCACGCGGCCCATGGGGCCCTGGTGGGAGGGCCGTTCCGCTGCGACATTCAGATCGCGACATTCGGACGAGGAGTCGACCATGAAACGTCTGGTGATCTTGGGGGCGGGCACCGCGGGCACCATGGTGGCCAACCGATTGGCCCGGGAGCTGGAGTTCGAGGACTGGCGCATCACGGTGGTGGACTCGGACCGGGTCCACTACTACCAGCCCGGGTTCCTGCTCATCCCCTTCGGCCTCTACGAACGGAGACATGTGGTGCGCCCCAAGCGGGATTACCTGCCCAGGCGGGTGGAGACCCTCTTCGGCACCGTCCACCACATCGACCCCGAGAGGAACAAGGTCTACCTGGAGGACGGCCGAGGCCTTGCCTACGACTATCTGATCATCGCCACGGGCTCCCACATCCATCCGGAGGAGACGCCGGGGCTGGCCGAGGACGGGTGGAACCGCTCCATCTTCACCTTCTACGACCTGGAGGGATCCCTGGCCCTGGCGCGCAAGCTACGGGCCTGGGAGGGAGGCCGCCTGGTGCTCAACGTGGCGGAGATGCCCATCAAGTGCCCGGTGGCCCCCTTGGAGTTCCTCTTCCTGGCCGACTGGTACTTCCACCAGCGGGGCATCCGGGATCGGGTGGAGCTGGTCTACGCGACGCCCTTGCCCGGCGCGTTCACCAAGCCCAAGGCCTCGGAGATGCTGGGCGGCCTGCTGGCCGAGAAGGGCATCCAGGTGGTGCCCGAGTTCAACGTCATGGAGGTGGATCCCGATGGGCGACGGCTCATCTCCTACGACGACCAGGTGGTGGAGTACGACCTGCTGGTCTCCGTCCCCGTGCACATGGGCTCGGAGGCCATCGAGCGCTCGGGGATGGGGGACGAGCTGAACTTCGTGCCCACCGAGCGCCACACCCTGAAGGCCAAGCACCACGACAACATCTTCGTGTTGGGCGACGCGACGGACCTGCCGGCCTCCAAGGCCGGCTCTGTGGCCCACTTCCAGGTGGATGTCTTCGTGCCCAACTTCAAGCGCTACGTGGAGGGGCTGGAGCTGCTGCCCACCTTCGACGGCCATGCCAACTGTTTCATCGAATCGGGGTTTGGCAAGGGGCTGCTCATCGACTTCAACTACGACGTGGAGCCCCTGCCCGGGATGTACCCCCTGCCCGGGCTGGGCCCCATGCCCCTGTTGCGGGAATCCCGGGTCAACCACTGGGGAAAGCTCCTCTTCCGGTGGATCTACTGGAACATCCTGCTCAAGGGCAAGGAGCTTCCCCTGCCCGCCCAGATGAGCCTGGCCGGCAAGTGGACCCACGGAGGAGGGCACCATGGCTGAGACGAAAACGGCCCCGCCCTCGGCCCCCCAGGAGACGTTGGCGGCCCTCCACGCCAAGGTGGATGCCCTGGCCGCCCAGATGACCCAGATGCAGGAGCAGCTCGCCTTCCTCGCGGAGGAGGCCCAGGCCCTGCGAGAGCGCCGGCGCTCCCTGGAGGACCTGCAGGAGGACATGGCCCCGGTGGTCCGCGATCTGACGGAGCTGTTGGTGGACGAGCTGCAGGACCTGGAGACCTCCGTCCAACTGGAGGACCTGCTGTTCCTCCTGCGCCGGTTGGCCCGCAACCTCCACACCTTCCACTGGCTGCTGGACCAGCTGGAGAGCCTGGCCGACCTGTCGGAGGATCTGGGTCCCATCGCCCGGGACGCGCTGGACCAGAGCGCCCAGGCTCTGGCCCAACTGGAGGCGAAGGGGTACCCGGGCTTTCTGCGCCAGGGCCTCTACGTGCTGGATCAGATCGTCACCTCCTTCGACGAGGAGGACGTCCGCCAACTGGGCGACAACATCGTCCTGATCCTGAGCACTGTCCGAGCCATGACCCAGCCGGAGATCCTGAACCTGGTGGCCCGCCTGACCGCGGCCTTCGAGGAGGTGGAGGAGGTGGCACCGGAGCTGCCCACCGGGGTCCTGGATCTGCTCCGCCAGATGCGAGATCCGGATGTGCGACGGGGGCTGGCCGTCACCTTGGCTGTCCTGAAGCGGATCTCCCACCAGGAGATGGCGGCCCGACAGGCCGCCCAGCAGGCCCTGGGCTCGGATGGACGGGGGGAATGAGCCTCCTCCGCCGGATGTGAGGAGGCCAGACCCGGCCGAACCCTTGCAATGGAGCAGCAGCAGCCATTGTCCGAAGATTCCCAGCGCACTTCAACCAGAGGAGGTACAGCCATGAGCACCGCTGAACTGCAGGCGAAGCTGAACGTAGCCCTGGACCCGGAGGGGTTCCTGGTGGACCCCGAGGACTGGACCCCCGAGATCGCGGAGGTGTTGGCCCAGGAGGAGGGGATCCAGCTCACAGAGCGCCACTGGCAGGTGATCCGGTTCGTGCGGGACTACTACAGGGAGCACGGCGAACCCCCCACCCTGCGGGCCATCACCAAGCGTTCGGGCGTGCCCACCAAGGAGCTCTACCAGCTCTTCCCCAAGGGGCCGGCCAAGAAGGTGGCCCGGATCGCAGGGCTGGGCAAGCCCAAGGGCTGCATCTGAGGGCTCCAGGCGCCGCGCCCCAGGCGCGCGGTGGCAGGGAGCGGCGCGAGCGCAGCCCGCCACGCAAACCATATCCCACAGGAGGGACACCATGAACGAAGAGAAGACCGCTGAGGCCAAGACGGGGGACGAGAAGACCCGGACCCTGGCCATCATCTGCTCCAAAGGCTCCTTGGACATGGCCTATCCGGCCCTGGTGCTGGCCAACGCGGCCCGGATGCTGGGCATCGAGGTGAAGCTCTTCTTCACCTTCTGGGGCATGGACATCATCACCCGGGACAAAGTAGAGCATCTGAAGGTGACGCCGGTAGGAAACCCGGCCATGCACATGCCCAACCTGGTGGGGGTCATCCCCGGGACCACGGAGCTGGCCACGGCCATGATGAAGGCCAAGATCCAGAAGCTGGACATACCGGACGTGCCGGAATTCCTGGAGATGATCCACGACGCGGGCGCGGAGATCTACGCCTGCCGGATGGCCGCGGAGATGATGGGCCTGGACAAGGAGGACCTGGTGGACCAAGTGGACGACATCGTGGGCGCGATGGAGTTCCTGGAGATGACCGAGGACGCGCAGCTGCTGTTCATCTGAGCGGGGAGTGGCTCTCTGCCCCATTCCCAGAGAACAACCGAGGACGACGAAGCCGGACGGGGTGGCCCTTATGCAGGGCCGCCTCGCCTACGCCCAAAATGCAGAGAAATAAAGCTAGCCCGTATATAGTAATGGGCCTGGCACACACTTTAGGGAAATTCTATTATCACGTCACCAAAATTGTTGACCACATCTGCTTGAACAGTCCGAGCTCGGGGGAACCCTTTCTCATTGACTTCTACGGCGTAGTTGACCGATATGTCCCCGACGAATATGACATAATCGCGCGGTTCAATATCCTGAAAGATAAAATACCCCTGTTCATCCGTGATGGCCGAGGGACTAAAGGCGTTATCCAAAGCATAGGCCCCGGTTTCGGGGCGCTTGTCGTCCTCTTCCGCATAATACACTTCGGCTAAACGTACTACAGTGCCCGGAAGAGGCATCCCAGTCCGCCTAGAAAGCAACCGCCCAATGACAGTGGCTTTACCGGGGGCTACTACAATTTGACTCGAATCCGTCGGAAAAGAGAAAGGAGTGGGCGTTGGCAAAGGGCTGCTCGCCGGAGTCGCCAAGACGCTCAGCATTCCTTTCTCCCTCAGAGGAGTGGAGGGAGTCTCTACCATGTCGTTAACCCCGCGGCCACCGCACCCGGCCAACAACAAACCCAACACCCACACCATCGATAACAAAGCCCATTTCTTCATCATGGGTGGCTTACTCTCGCTAACGCTTAGGATTAAGAACAACGAGAACAATGAAAATAGCCACAATCACATCCTCACTTTGCTCGTCTCCACTTCCAAAGTGACCCTATTAGGGCGCTGGAGACGTCAGCATCCATCTCTTCCCAACCAATCGACATAGGTATACCGTACATCATCCTGATAGACGATACAATACTTCGGAAGTAGTACTTTCCCGTGAAGGCGGAATTTACCTCCATTAGGGCATTGCTTTTAGGGCCTAGATGGCTAAACTCTCTAGATGAGGCCCGGTCTGGATGGGAAGCTTCCAGAAAGTCTTGGGCTTCATCTATGGCTCTCACTTTTGTGGAACAGCTGCATACGCAGGAAAGGAGACATCGCTCTATGCACTCCCTGAAACGTTTACGCCCTGTGCAGGCCTTGGTCATTTTGAGCCTTCTGTTGATAGCGTCCATTGGATTGGCTTCTGCCCAGAACCCAGCATACCAGACGCCTTTCATCACTTCCATCACATACCAGAATGTTTCGTCTGCCACAGCAAACATCACCTTTAATTTCTACGCTGAGGGCAGCGGCACTCCTATCGCCGTGACGCGTCCACCTCTTCCTGCAGGTGCTGGCTCGTCACTCTACATCGGGTCCCTGGCCCAGCTTCCGAGCAATTTCAGTGGCTCAGCCGTTCTGTCGGCCGACCAAGCAGTGGTGGCTACCCTGGTCCAAATTCCACAGAGCAACACCGTCAAGAATCGCCCTCTCTCTAATGGATTTTCATCGGCGGCTTCCAAAGTCCTGATCGCGACCGTGTTGAAGAACAAATTCAACACGACAACCAAGTTCTCAGTGCAGAATGCCCATAGCGGGCCCATTGACATCAAAGTTCAATTTTTTAACGCAGACAATCCAGGGGCGCCCCCTATTGAATTGACCGCCACAAACATCCCGGCCGGCAGTGCAAAGTCCTACGACCTTGGGCAGATCGCTCAATTGCCGGATCCGTTCAATGGTTCAGCGATCGTGACAGCTACTGCGGCAGGCACCAACACACCGGCCAATATCGTGGCATCCGCCTTAGAGCTCTCGACCTCTGGTGTTGAAGCCAAAGCATTCGAGGGAGTAATAGGTGGAGCCAGGACCGTTTATATGCCCTCGGCTCTCTGTAACGCCTTTGGTGGACAAACCAGTTATTACGCGGTCCAGAACACGAGCTCCACAGATTCAACCGATGTGACAGTCACTTACAGCAATGGGAATACGGCTAATGCAACCATTGGCCCAGGCAAAAAGGCGAGCTTCAGCGGTTGCGATGTAAATCCGGGTGGCTTTTCGGGCTCTGCTACCATCACCAGCTCGGCCACGGACATCGTTGTTATCGGGAAGGTGGCAGGAGCGGGCGTCTCCTCTGCTTTTCTGGGAGAGACCTCCGGCAACAGCACACTCGCCCTACCTTATGTTCGCTGGAGTGAAACGGGCTACGAAAACGGCACTCGCCAGCGCACCTTTATCGCCATCCAGAATGTGGGCACATCCACCGTGAACAATATCCAGGTGAAGTATCTCAACAAGAACGGCCAGGTAGTCGGAGTGCACACCATCGCAAGCCTAGAACCAGGCAAAAAGGCGAATTCGTGGGCTACCATGGCCACCCTTCAAGCTGGGCATACACAACAAGAGCTGAATGAATTCGGTACCCCTGAAGGCAATCCAGGCGGCGGCTATGGTGGTGCGGTCCTCATTGAGGGACCAACGGGCAGTCAGCTAGCCGCTGTGGCCCGTGTTGCATCGAAGGTCGGTGGCAACCTGGTGGCCGAGGACTACAACGGTATCCCCGTTCCGTAACACTATGCGCTAGCATCACCAGGTTGGTTCTGTGTCAATCGAGATAGTTAAAGGGTGGCTGCTTAATGAGCAGCCACCCTTTTGTGTTGGTGAGTTAAGGCTGGGGTGCACCCCAAAAGTTGTACCGGGTTGACCTGTGTTTATTGTGGAAACTCAGACACAAAAGCACCGCTATTCACGCTCCGAGCGGACTTGATGGATATATGTCAGCGGTGAGACGTAGCCGAGCTGGAGTGCCGCCGCTCGGTGTTATAGGAGTGCATTCGCTGATCCACGATGTCACGTAATTCAGCTAAGCTCTGGGCTTCGGTAGTCTCCCTCTTGAGCGTTGCTGGGGGATAGGGTATTCTATATCACCAGTAACGCTCGGGAGGGGAGAAGAAGATGGCTCGGGTTGGCGATTTCTGTCCCCACGAATCCTGTCCTGACTACGGCAAGCTCCAGTCCGACCGGCAGCGAAACATCAAGAAGGCGGGCAAGAGCAGGCAAGGTCGTCAGCGATACCAGTGCAAGACCTGCGGGCGGACCTTTACCGAGACCAAAGGGACGATCTTCTACCGTCGTCGCTGAGAGCGAAGGGAAGGGGGAGTTCTGGCGAGCGAGGATGATCGAACCGAGGACGCGACTGCGTGTTGCGCGCGGCATTGGCAAGAATGAGACAGAGGCGGCCATGGAAGTGTTCCAGACGTTGAAGCGGCGTGGCCATCCCGAGGCCCCGCCTCCGACTGTTTCGGATGGCTGCGGTGGCATCCGCGAAGCGATGGGGGGAAGTCTATGGGAAGGTGCCAGAATACACCGGGATTGGCCGACCACCGACCAGGAAACGGCCTGAGGAGAGTTGG
>Ga0256839_1001313_pt1 | contig 30432 bp, 25 predicted proteins | sample 354166metaG_FD_185968 | JGI IMG/M metagenome (GOLD analysis project Ga0256839, IMG submission 185968) | Hydrothermal vent microbial communities from Mid Atlantic Ridge, Atlantic Ocean - 354-166 | ecosystem: Environmental > Aquatic > Marine > Hydrothermal vents | place: Atlantic Ocean: Mid... | reverse complement strand
ACTCTGTGGTTAACTTTTAAAACCAGTAACCACAGAGCTACACAAAGTTAAAATGCAGAGTTTCACAGAGAAACACACCTAATAAAGATTACCATACTTGAAAATTAAGCAGATTCGCAAAAGAATCCACTCTCATTACATTACAAAATGACTTGCAAAAATAAAAAACTCCGTGCCACTTTGTGCTTCTTTGTGGTACTCTGTGGTTAACTTTCAAAATCAGTAACCACAGAGCAACACACTTAACCTGATTAATGAAGATTATTACACTTAAAAATTTAGCAACTTGGCAAAAGGTAGCAGGCTCATTAATGGCTATCTTATTGCTATCTATTCTTTTTGCTCCTCTCCCATCACCCTTATTTAATACCCCACATACCACCACTTTACACGCCAGCAACGGGCAATTATTAAGTGCATCCATTGCCAAAGATCAACAATGGCGGTTTCCATCGTCCGATTCCATTCCTTATAAATTTAAAACGGCCATTCAGATGTATGAAGATGAGTACTTTGACTACCATTTGGGGGTTAATCCGGTTTCTATTATTAGAGCTATTAGGCAAAATATAAGGGCAGGTAAAGTGGTAAGTGGTGGTAGCACACTTACCATGCAAACCATACGAATGGCTTATGGCAACAAGCCACGAACCTATGGGCAAAAAATAGTGGAGCTGCTAGCATCCATTAAAATGGAGTTATTATATAGCAAAGCAGAAATTCTAAAAACCTATGCAGATAATGCGCCCTTTGGAGGCAATATTGTAGGCATTAGTGCCGCCTCCTATCGCTATTTTGGCAGAGCTTCGCACCAACTTTCGTGGGCCGAAATTGCCTCTTTAGCAGTACTACCCAATAATCCTTCCTCTATTTACCCGGGCAAAAATGAAGCTATCTTTCTTACAAAACGTGATTTTTTACTCGAAAAACTACATAAAAAAGGCATTATTGATGATGATGAGTTGTTTTTAGCCAAGCAAGAGCCACTTCCACAAAAAGTAAAATCATTGCCAAACCAAGCTTTTCATTTGCTGCATCGAAAAATGAGTGAGGGTAAGTCGGGCATTGCCATACACTCCACTTTGGAGGCTAACCTGCAAAGCCGAGCCACACAAATATTAAATAGGTACAGCAAACAATGGGCAGGCAATCAAGTGCATAATGCCGCTGCCATCATACTAAAAATTAAAACCGGTGAAGTAAAAGCATACATAGGCAATTCAGCTAGCACAGGCGAACACGGCCAATATGTAGATATAATAACTTCTAAACGAAGCCCAGGTAGCTTGCTAAAACCCATTTTATACGCAGCTGCATTAGATGAAGGGCTTATTATGCCCAATCAATTACTGCCCGACATTCCTTTGTTTTACCGTGGCTTTTCGCCTAAAAACTTTGATGAAAAATTTAGAGGAGCCGTGCCTGCCAACCAAGCACTTACCAGTAGTTTAAATGTACCTTTTGTGCATTTACTCATCGTTTATGGGTACGAAAAATTTCATCAGAAATTACAAAAGATGGGAATGGCATCGCTTAACAAACCCGCCAGCCATTATGGGCTTTCGCTCATACTAGGTGGAGCCGAAACTACCTTGGATGAATTGACAAGTATGTATGCAGGTATGGCTCGCTCCTATCAAAATTTTGAACAGAGACCCTTAAAAAAAGGATATTCACAAAGAGATTATTTCCCTAATCGTACAGAACGTAACAAAGCGGCACCAGCCCAAGAATTGGAAGAATTTGGTAACCTCGCAGCCCCCTCTTTAGGCTTTGCCTTTAGGGCGATGCAAGCATTAAATCGGCCCGACCAAGAAGCGGGTTGGCAGCAATTTACATCAACTAAACGAATTGCGTGGAAAACCGGCACCAGTTTTGGATTTAGAGATGGCTGGGCCATTGGTATCACAAATACGCACGTGGTTGGGGTATGGCTAGGCAATGCCGATGGTGAAGGCCGCCCGGGGCTTACAGGCGTGCAGGCAGCCGCTCCCTTATTATTTAAATTGATTGAGTTATTGCCAGGCTCCTCGAATTTTAATCAACCTTTTGGGGTCACTCATAAGATATGCAGGCTAAGTGGAATGCGAGCAGGCTCTATTTGTAACGAGATTTTTTTTATGCCCATCCCCTCGTACCTTGAGTCCACCCCTACTTGCTCGTATCATCAAATATTGCATCTAAACCAAGAGGAAACTTTACAAGTAAATAGCAATTGTTATGAAGTGGCTGGTATCAAAAAGGCTTCTTGGTTTGTTTTACCACCTGTGCAAGCTTGGTACTATCAAAAATATCATAGCAATTACAAAAAACAACCTCCATTTGCATCAGGCTGTCTTAGCGATAACCGGCCCAATCGATTTGAGCTAATTTACCCACGGCAATTTGCCAGGGTATTTATACCTGTTGAGCAGGATGGCCAAAGAGGTGCTGCCATTTTTGAAGCAGCACATCAAGACAAAGAAACCACCTTATTTTGGCACCTCGACAACACATACTTGGGCCTCACCGAGGGCACCCATCAAATGCGCATTAATGCGGAAAAAGGCATCCACCTATTAACTATTATTGATACAGATGGCAACGAGTTAAAGCGGAGGTTTGAAGTGATTAATTGAAAATTATTTTGAGTGCAATTGTTATTTGTTAATTGTTATTTGTTAATTCAAAACTATACTTTTGCACTTTGATATAATAAACCAGCTATGAGAGAAATTCAATTTAGGGAGGCATTAAGAGAAGCAATGCAAGAGGAGATGAGACGCGATGAGTCTGTTTTCTTGATGGGCGAAGAAGTAGCCGAGTATAATGGAGCTTATAAAGTAAGCCAAGGTATGCTCGATGAATTTACCGCAAAGCGAGTAATTGATACCCCCATAACTGAACTTGGTTTTGCAGGTTTAGGCGTTGGTGCAGCTATGAATGGCCTGCGACCTATCATCGAATTTATGACGTTCAATTTCTCCTTGGTAGCCATTGACCAAGTGATAAACTCAGCGGCTAAAATGCTCTTTATGAGTGGTGGTCAATTCCCGATACCCATGGTATTTAGAGGCCCTACGGGTAATGCCGGAATGTTATCGGCACAACACTCTCAAAATTTCGAAAACTGGTTTGCCAATACTCCTGGATTAAAAGTAGTGGTGCCTGCCAATCCGTACGATGCCAAGGGGCTTTTAAAATCATCCATTAGAGATAATGACCCTGTTATTTTTATGGAGTCGGAGTTAATGTATGGTGATAAAGGAGAAGTACCTGAAGGAGAATATTTGATTCCTATTGGCCAAGCCAGGGTGGTGCAAGAAGGCGCTGATGTTACGATTGTATCCTTTGGTAAAATATTAAAAGTGGCACAAGCCGCAGCAGACGAAATGGCAAAAAATGGCGTTTCGGCTGAAATTATAGATTTACGTACCGTGCGACCTATCGATTATAAAACCGTAGTAGAATCGGTTAAGAAAACCAACCGCTTGGTAATTGTAGAAGAAGCCTGGCCGGTAGCCTCTATTGCTTCTGAAATTGCCTACCATGTGCAAAAATATGCGTTTGATTATTTAGATGCACCTATCCAAAAAATTAACAGTATGGATGTGCCTTTGGGTTATGCACCAACTTTAATTGAAGCTGTACTACCCAATGTAAAGCGTACTCTTGAGGCTGTAGATGCAGTGATGTACCGGTAGAAACCAAAGCAAAGTATAGCTGTCGCAAGTTTCCACTTGTGCCTAATAAAAGTACGAAAGCAAGGCTCGGTTGAGCCTAGAGATTACCGAGTCTTACCTGCCCTCCGTACAACTTCGGGAGGCGGGCGCTCGGCAATGACGTTGGCCTCAAGCTACTAGTTATATAACCCTAATTTGGCACAAAAAAGACCACAGCAGGTTTTACTACTGTGGTCTTTTTTTATAATGATTTAAAAACATTTACTCTTTAAATGACCGTATATAGGTTATAACCATCCAACGCTCTTCTTCGTCCGAAATTTTCTTTTCGAAGGTAGGCATATCATCGCGACCGAAAGTTGTTTTATAAAACAATTCTCCATCAGTTTGCGCTTGAAACTCTTCTGTGCTAAAATCTCCACTGGCGGTATCAAGTTCAGCCGCTTTAGGGCCATCGCCCAACCCAGTTTTTCCGTGGCATGATTTGCAATACTTATCATACAATTCAGCTCCTATTTCCATTGCTTCATCATCTCCTGCCATAGGATTTTCCATACTTTTGTATTTTTCAGGAACTACCCAAGCATCTTGGTAATTTACTGCTGGCTTAAAGGCAAACAGTGCAAAGGCAACAAGCGCTAACGAGAATAGCGATACATTAAAAATTTTTCTTTTTTTCATAGTTTTACTCATTTAGTTTTAAATTAATTATTATTTATTTGTAATTTACATGCCAATTTTTCTTATCAGTAATACTTTATAAATCATATAAAATATCATCCCCCATACCACCACAACTAAGCTAAGAATGGCAATCAATAATGGAATGGGAACATTTGCACTAGAGGCCCATAATGATCTTTGGGCTGTCATATCGCTATAATGTGTAGGAACACCCCACTTTTTAACCTCTGAGGTTTCTACGGTTCCATAATCATCATTTTCTACAATACGAACAAGCAGCTTTACATAGCCTTCGGCTCCCCCAGGTAAATCATCAGGAAACTCAACGGAGGCCTTCCCATCTTTATCCGTAGCATTATAATCGCCTCCTATGGGCAACGGACTTAACGGGCGTTCTACAAGAAATTTAATTTTTACCTTTTTTTGCGGAATCTTATTTCCCGCTGAATCTGTTTCTGACACATAAGCCTGAATATACTTAACCGAATCTTTGATAAAATACTGCACATTTAAGTTTACTTTTTTAATAGTAACTTTCGCTTCTTTCGCTTTAAGCGTATCATTTTCGTTAACAACCGCATAATAAGTTGCAGTTTTTATACTTTCTGCCAACTCTCTTTGCTCTTTACTAAAGGTGTATATACCGGTTCCATCGGTAGTGGTTGTAACTGTTCCTAATAAATTAGTTGCTGCAATTTCCGTAGCATAAAGTGCCACTGTAACCCCTGCTGTAGGTTTGTAGCGTTTATCCTTTTTGGTTAACACCCTTACCGAAAGCTGATGTTTATTCAGGTTTTTAAAATGTTCGAGGTAAATACGTACAGGTACTTTTGAAGGATTCTGGAAATTTGCCAAACCTGTAACCCCTGATAGCATTATGGCTATAAATAGTGTTAGTATCGTTTTCATACCTCTTGTGGTTTAGGTTCAACTCCTTTTTTCATTTCCCATATCGGAATCACAGGAAGTATTCGTAACAGAAATGTAATAATTAATAAACAACCAGCAAACGAAGCAAAGGTAATTGCCCACTCTTCCCAACTGGGAACGTAATGCCGGTACGATTCATCAACATTTTGAATGGGTAAATAGGGATGCTGTAGTGATGGTATAACAATTAGAAATCGTTTAACCCAAGCCCCCAAAAGTGCCAGCATAGATATGATTAGCATAATAAATGGTTTTCTGCCCCAGGCAAAGCTTAAAACTATAATGGGCATAATTAACCCCAATATTTGCACTGCCCAGTACATACCAGCATATTTACCAACAAATAGCTCAATTATATGTTCGCCCTCTACACCCACCATTTTAAAGGCAGGCCCTAGGTATTCATTTATATTAAAATACAGGTAAACTAATGATAACAGCACTAGTAGCTTGCCCATTTTATCAAAAATCTTATCGGTAAGGTATTCTTTTAGGTTATAAGCATTACGTATAAAATACATAGCTACAACAATTACTGCTGCACCTGCCATTAAGGCACCAGATACAAAATAGGGTCCAAGGTTTGTACTATCCCAACCGGGCCGCCAAGTAGTAGAAAATAACCAGGAGGTAACCGTATGGATGGAAAATGCAATAGGCAACACAACTATTGATAATATTGTAATAATACTATGAAGTATTTTATATTGCTCGGGGCTTCCTTTCCAGTTTACAGAAAATACCCGGTAAAACCACTTTCTAAAGCCCGATACATGCGTTAATTTATCGCGGCATAGTGCCAAATCGGGGATTAGAGAAATGTAAAGCAATAGCATACTTATAACCAGGTAAGTTGAAATAATCATCACATCCCAAAGGATGGGTGATTGAATTCTACCGTGTATCAGCACATTAAGAAACCTATCGGGCCGCCCCATATCTACAATAATTATAATACTGGCACAAAAAATGGCTGCTATTGCAATTATTTCAGAAATGCGTGTTAATGGGATTGACCATGTTGCTTTAGATAATTTAAGCATTGAACTGATTAATGACCCTACCAGACTTATGGCAACAAAAAATACAAAATTTGATATATATACCCCCCAGGAGGTATAATCGCGCATAGAAGTTACTATTAAACCGTACCTTATTTGCCTATAATACGCAAACACCCCTATTAACAAAATAACAACTAGAATAATTACAAAGATGTTTCCTTTTCTCTTTTGTGATACTAAATGTGAAAGCAAATCTTTTTCAACCTTTTGGTTAAACTGCTCATCAGTAATATGTTCGTTTTTTACCATAATTTCTCTTTTTAACTTGGTTGCCCTTCGGGTGCTTCTTTAAATGGAAATGCTCTATCAACTGGTGGCAGGTAATATACATTGGGTTCGGTTCCAAGTTCTTCGTGGTACCGATAAGCTGCTTTATCACGAAGCAGAGTGCTTAATCGCACAGTTTCACTGCCATTGGTTACCGAGTCTGCAATTTTATCTCCAAAATATAATGCCCCGTTAGGGCAGGCTGTAATGCAGTGTGGCACTTTATCTTGGCGCAGCATATCTGGGCAAAAATCGCATTTTTCAACGGTGCCAATTTGGCTTGGAGTGCTTGTTTCGGGCGAATATGGGTGGTTCATTTTCTGATTTTTAGGTTCTCCCCAATTAAAAACACGGGCAGAATACGGGCAGGCAGCCATGCAAAATCTACAACCAATACAGCGTTCGTTGTCAACAAGTACAAGACCATCGGAGCGTTTATAAGTGGCTCCTACGGGGCAAACCTTCACACAGGGCGGGTTGTCGCAGTGAAAACACTTTTTGGGCATCCAATAAGGTGCCGATGCTTTATTATCCTGCATACGCAGTACTTTAATAAAGGGGCGGTCAGGGGTAAGCTGATGGTGGTGATCGCATGCTTTTACGCATTTTCGGGCATTTCGACACCGTGCCAAATCCACTACCATAACAAAATGTTTTCCAGGTATCCCCTCTCGAGCCTCTTTTGGAGGCATAGGTCGGTATGGTGCTTGTGGTAAAGCAGATTGGTCAACTTCAACAAGTGTACCATCCTGAGACAAAAGGGTAACTTTCTCCCCACTGTTGCCTGCTTGCTTGCACGATTGTGCCACCAGCCCAACGCCACCGATTGTACCTATTGCAGCAGGTACTGCTTTTGAAAAGAACTTTCTTCTTGATTGTTTGTTTTTATCATTTTTCATTTCATATATTTTTGATAACGATTTTGCCTAGTTAATGAAACTCTTTAACTTAAATACAAAAAAACTTGACACTAAATTTTAGTCTCTTTTGTGCTATTAAAGTATTAAATAGTTACTAAAAATAGTAAAGCAAACTATGTAATTTAACTACTAACTATTAAGATGGCATTTGCTCAATTTGTCTCAATAATCAAAGTTTGCCAAGCTAAATAGTATGATTTAAGTCATACTTAAATATGATAAAAGTTAATATTAAAAAAAACATAGTTGGTAAAAGTAGTGTGAAAAGCAGGTTATAGCTGAGCTTTATCAACGGTATCCCCTCCTAAAAACAGCTAGAAAAAGGTATTACTAAAAACGATAAAATTAAGATTACCAGCTTGTTATAAGCACTCTTATAATTTAATGTTAATACAGATGGGGTTAGCAAGGGTATATGTTAATACCAATAGCTATGGTATTCGGTACACAAACCTTCATCCCATCCGTTTTTTGGTTTTTTGGGATATATAAATTCAAACGAATCCATAATTGAAGCAAACTGTTCTTTTTTTTGGTTTCCATAAAGCACTATTTTATGGCATAAATTGCAGTCTTTAGGTATCACTTTTTGTCTTCGCTACTTGCTTACACACTTATGCCACCAACTCAACAAACACTATCAGATTTCTATATTGCAATAGGTATTGTCTTTGAGATAACTATCTCCTCGATTGTTTATTTTTTTCTTTGCCACATTACTCAATCAGAGCTTTGCCAATTTTATTTTAATTATCATAAAAATTACATACAGGTAATGAAACCATACTGCGGATAATAGGGTAATTAAGGTATAAACCATCCACAAAGGGGCATCTGTATCACCCAAACCACGTTGTTTTTCTTTAACCAACGGCACAGGTATGCCCCAATTTATTTCACCTCTGCTTTCAACAGTGCCATATACATCATCCTCTTCAATTTTTGCAACTATGGTTAAAACACCTAGAGTATCGCCCGGCATGTCAATAGGAAATTCAACCCTGACTATTCCGTTCTTGTCTGTTTTTTCATTGGCAAAATTGAGCAGGCTAAAAGTACCTTTTATGTATAATTTAATTTTAAGATTGTTTATGGGAGCAGCCTGAGTATTAGGATCAGCTGTTTTTGCTTCAATTTCTATAAATTTAATGGTGTCTTTCTGAAAAAAAGATACTTCCAAGCCTGCTTGTTTTACCGTTATTTTTCTTTTGGCATCTTTGAGCAAACTATTGCCTTCATATTCAACTACAAAAGCCATAAGGCCAGTAGAGTCCTTTGCTATTTTTGAATTATTAGCTAGTGCAAATATTGCTTGCCCATTTTCATCTGTTCGTATTTTAGCCAACAACACTTTTAACGTATCGCTAACACTGTAAAACGTTAAAACAGCATCGTTTAAAGGGATATATCTTTTTTCTTTAACCCTAAGCGTAGCAACAAGGGTTTCGATTTTAGTATCGCTTTTAAAATACGCTACACCAACCCGTGTGGTTTTCTTTTTTGCTTTTTGCGCAAACACATTGCCCATACCAAATAGTATAATCAGGCCGAGTATTAGTATATGTTTGCATAGGTTTTTCATTCAAAACTATATTTTATAAATCTTTCATCTTTTCAGATTCTTTTATTTCTGTTTCCTTCATTTTTTCCTTTACTATGCGCTTCAAAACCGTTTTTCTTAATTCTGCATAATTACCTTCGTCAGCTTTTACCACTGGTAAAATGGGCATAAACTTAGAGAACAGGAAAAACAACACGCAAAACAGGGCAACCCCTGCAAATGTTAAAAGCCATTCAATTATTGTTGGGGTATAGTGGATATATTCAGGCCTCATATCCTGCAAAGGAAGTAACGGGGCTTCCAGCGTAGGGATAATAATCAAGTATCGTTTAACCCAAAGTGCCAATACGGCAATTACAGAAACTGCCGTAATACTGTTAATGTTTCTAAACTTAGGAATTAGAATAACTATGATGGGTAATACCACGCCAATAATGGCCGCAAAGAAAAACCACCACCAGTACTCATTGGGGTTAAAAAGCTTATAAAGTACTTCCATTTCCCAAGTTTCGGAGCCATACCAACTGGTTAAATATTCGCTAAAGGTAAAATAAGCGTAAAGTGCCCCTAAAATCATTAATATAATGCCGAGGTAATTAAAATGTATTTTAGTAATGTACGATTCCAGTTTATAGTATTTCCTAAATATCCATAATGCTATAATAAGCACCCCGGTACCTGAAAAAACAGCCGCAACCACAAAATAAGGGGCAAAAATAGTACTATGCCATCCAGGACGGAGGGTCATACCAAAAATCCAGGCTAAAACCGAGTGAACAAGGATGGCCAGAGGTATAATTATAGCCGACATAATATCAAGGCTACGGTCTAAATATCTGTTTTGCTTGGGGGTTCCATTAAACCCAATGGCTAAAATTGTGTATATTTTATTCCTCCATTTACTTTTAAACGGGTAGTCACGCAGGGCAGCTAAATCGCGAATAGATGCCAGGTAGAGGAAGATAATACTACCAATAAGGTAGGTGGTAATGGCCATTACATCCCAAATAATGGGCGATTGGATTCTGCCAAATAAAGCTAAATGGTGCAGCCTGTCTAAACGCCCCATACATAATAAAATATAGGCAGGGCCTATAAGGGTTGAAATAACCGTAATAATTTCTGCTATTCGTATTATGGGGGTTCGCCACTCTACCCTAAGCAAATGAAGAATACCCGAAATAAGTGCTCCGGCATAGCTAATACCAATAAAAAAAATAAAATTGGCTATAAATATTCCCCACACCACATTATCGCGCATACCGGTAACAATATGACCTTCAACAATTTGAACAATTAGCGCATAAAATCCACCTATTATAAAAACCGTTGCAATAGCCAGCCAGAAAATGCCCGGCTTGCTTACCTTTACCATTTGCGAGGCAAAATAATCTAGCATTTTAGCAGATTTTGGATTGAGGTTCATAGGTTGGCTAGTGCTTTTTAACTATTGATTTTTTATAAAACTCTACCTGTTCATCAGTTAGGTTATTAAATCCTTTTTCATAATCAAACAGCCTATCTACCGGTGGCAAATAATACACATTGGGTTCTGTGCCCAACTCGGCCATAAAATGATAGCCGGCACGGTCGTGGATTAATTCGCTAAACCGAAATGATTCTGTTCCGTTGGATACAATGTCTTCTTTTTTATTGCCGAAAAATATTACCCCATTTGGGCAGCCGCTCACACAATCGGGCAGTTTGCCTTGGCGTATCATATCGGGGCAAAAATCGCATTTGCCTACCGTACCTACCTTATGTGGGGTACTTGTTTCGGGCGAGTATTCTCTATCGGCAAAATTGGTTTCTTTAGGCTCTTTCCATTGAAAAACTCTGGATGAGTACGGGCAGGCCGTCATACAAAATTTACAGCCTATGCAACGCTCGTTATCAACAAGCACAAGGCCATCGGTACGCTTATAAGTTGCCCCAACCGGGCATACTTTTACACAAGGCGGTTGGTTGCAATGAAAACAAGGTTTAGGAAACCAATAGGGTGCAGTATCGCTGCTATCCTGCATTAAAAACACTTTTATCCACTCATCTTCGGGCGGCAAATCATGCATTTTTTGGCATTTGGTAACGCATTTTCTAGCATTTTTACACCTAGAAAGATCAATGACCATCACAAATTGTTTTCCGGGTATTCCTTTACGAGCTTCGGCAGGAGAAACAGGCTGCATCGAAGATTTGTTAACCTCTACAAGTTGGCCGTCTGGGGTTAAGAGTGATACCTTCTCCTCCTCCTCGGTAGTGTTGCACGATTGCGCTACCAGTCCAACACCCCCTATTGCGCCTAGTGCGGCAGGTACTGTTTTAGAAATAAACTTTCTCCTCGACTGTTTGTTTTTTCCTTTTTCCATTTCATTATATTATGGCAAAGCTTTTTAATTTACCTAACACTTAATAAAACCGAATGTCAAAATGCTATTTAGTGTCTCTAAGAGAACAGACGATTTTTGTCAAACAGGATTATTTTGGATGAGGTTTTTATCCCGAAATTCTTCGAGATGAAAAGGTCGCCAAAAGAAATTGTTTCAATTTCGATGTGTTTTCTTAGAGGCACTATTTATAATAAAATACAGTTTATTGAGTCCACTCCGAAAACACCTAAAACCAATCCCGCCAACCTGGCGGATGGGCATCTTTTCACCTTTTTCAATCCGTTGATACCCAGGCATCAACGAATCTCAAAAAATGAAAATCTACTCCAAAATAACTCTTTTTTGAAAATTGTCTGTTTTCGGAGTGGACTCTTTATTATAAATTTAAATCAATAATCAAGGTTTATGAGCCTAAATAATATGATTAACGTCATACAAATTTGTGATTATAATCAAAAGAAAGTTAATGCAGGTAGAGGTAATCTTAGGAGATAAGTTGGAAATTAGCCAGTTAAGCGACATATTCTTTCGAAAAATAATAATTAACAATATTTATTTTCCATCATTTAACAATGGTGTTGAGTGGTCTCAATACAAATATCGATGGCATTCGGTACACAAATCTTCATCCCATCCGTCTTTTAGTTTTTTAGGATGTATAAATTCAAGTGCACCTTTAATAGAGGAATACTGCTCTTTTCCGGGATTGCCCTGTAGTACTATGGTATGGCATAAATCGCAGTCTTTAGATATTACTTTCCCGTCTTCACTTTTATGATTATCGTCATGGCATCTAAAGCATCCATTATAGGTTACATGACCAATATGGCTTTCATACTCATCCCAACTCACCCCCATTGCCGGGAATATATTTTGTGAAAACTCGCCTATCATTCCTTCTATGGCTTTGTCAATATCAGCTTCTCTAGTTTTAAGAGTTTGAGGCATATTTTCTGCATAAAACTCTTTTGTATAGCTTTTAATGGTGTGAATGGCTGTGTCTTTATTGGTATAAGGGTCTTTAAACAAATCCATAGCAACCTTTTTTATAAACGGAAGGTCTTTAGGGATATCTCCTGCAGTAATGGCGTGATCGATAAATTCCTGTGGCGTATAATAATGATGCGAAGGCCTGTTATGACAATCCATACAGTCCATATCTCTGATTACAGCCTTAGCCATTTTTTTTTCACTAAGCGGTTTATCAACATCTTCATACAGCGTAACTTCACCAGTTTCAAGATTTGTATATTTAATCCAGGGAATAACTTTTCTATTATCTCGCTTAGGAATATATTCTATTTTTACATTGGGGTTAATATGCCAATGTATCCCTTCAGAAAGCCCTAGGGCACTATGTTCTGCACCTATTTTCATTTTAAGAATAATGTTCCATTCCGTATTTAGGCTATCAGAAAGAAAATGCTTTGTTTGACGCAATTGTCGTGAGTAAAACTTCTCTGGCCAATGGCATTTTTCACATGTTTCCCGGGCCGGTCTCAGGTTGTGTATGGGTGTTTCTATGGGTCGGTTAAAATCATCGGTTAAAACAGCATACACCTGCCTTAATCCTGATAACTTAGATCTAACATACCAGTCGGCTCCCGTGCCTACATGGCACTCGACACACCTTACTCTGGCATGAGGAGAATTTTGATAGGCAACGTATTCGGGCTCCATAACCTCATGGCATAATGTGCCACAAAACTCATTTGACTCGGTATAATGAAATGCCTCGTAACTACCAATAGAGGAAAGAATAACCAGTACTATAGTGCCCACACTAAAAATAAGAATGGCATTTCTGTATTTTGATATATTTAAATCGATAACTGGCCAGCCTTTTTTAATATACTCAAGTTCACGTTTTTTCCTTCGCTTTATTTCAATTATCATCCCTATTGGTATAATAATTAAGCCGACTACTAAAAACCCTGGGATGATAATATAAGTAAAGAGTCCTACATAAGAGCTTGTGCTTTCGTACAAATACCCTACTATGCTAAAGGTTAAAATCATAAACAAGCTTATGCCCGCTATAATTGTTCCTATAAAAGAAATAAGGTTATAATAAGATTTCGGGAGTTTCATAAATGCTGGTTTAAATTAGTTTTTAGCACAATCTTCATAATTAAGCTTTTTGTTACTGCGAGCCAAGTGAGACAGCATGTTCTGCTTACCCCTAATTTTTCCTAATTTTTATCAAATATCAAATATTAGCAACCATGTTAATATGACTTATATCATGTCGTATATTGTTTTAAATCAGACACTAAGCTTATAGGCATATATAATTAGTGCTTGTCTATAAACTCCAATAAACAATATTCAAATAATAAATAAATCTCGAAAACGAAAGTACCTACTCAGCCAACAATAGCACCTCGTAGCTGCTGTGAGGATAGAATTTGTCGTTGGCTGTTCATTGAATTTCTGCTAGACATAGACAGATTCCGCATATTTCTTCCATTTCATTTCAGAAATTACGGAATGACGTTGTTTTTTTGGTTTAGGTTTAAACAAATGGCTGGGTAGGTACAAACGAAAACATCAAACCATGTAAGTGTTTGGTGTTTAGGTGATTGAAATTTCAAATTTCAGCCAGGTCGGCAGACAGGTATTTATTATTTGAATATTGTCATTTGTTATTTCTAAAAATATTGACTTTATAGACAGACTCTAATTATGCTTCTTATCTAAAAAAAACAGCCCTTTGATTAGTCCGAGTTCAACTACCTTTATTAGTTACGAATCCGTTTTGTATAGTATAAAGAAACTCCAATAGAAATTATTGCAAATACTAAAAATGCAATGACCCTGTTGCCAACACTCATCTGGTTTAAATCGATAAAGAACAAATGCCCTGCGGTAACCAAAATTGTTAAAACAGATAAATAACGATACTTACTATTACGAAGCAATATACTAAGAAGAAAGAATCCGAATGCTGTTGCTGTCCAGGCCAAGGTTACATAATGAGCAGGTAAAGCTTGGTTTAGGCTATGTAAAATCATAAAGAATGCTGCCAACAAATATATGTATCTAAAAATATTGGTTTGCAGAGTTAGTCGTTCTTTTTGCCAGTTTAAGATTCGTGCGGTACCCAAAGCTGTAAATGAAAAAGCAAAATTAATAAGGTTAACAGGCTCGGAGGTTATTAGATAAACAAGTAATATAAAAACAAACAGAAGTGAATTGGCAACTACTATAATTTTAGACCTAAACCATAAGGCCATAGACACTACCAAAAAACTTTGTAATGCTAGAAGAAAATAGGCATAAGGCAACCCAAAGTAACCATAAACAGCAATGCTAAATGCAGTAAACCCAAAACAAGCATACGTTGCTGGAGCAAAACTTCTGTTCGATTTTAGTTTTAAAATTACAGCAAATAAAATACAGAATAATGCAATGCCACTAAAAATAAATACATAGCTTTCTTTATAAAAAGAAGGAATCATTATAAGTAACAGTAATAAAAACCACAAGGCGTTCCATATAGAGATTGAGATTAAAGCAGCGTTAGACGCTAGTTTTTTCTTTGGAATAAAAATTGAGAATGCATAAATAATTGCATACACGGATAGGAATATAATGCTGTATTGGGGCAATTCAACTAACCTCATTTGATGCCCCATAATTGGGTTGCCAAATAACCACATTAGATGGGCAAGGTAAACCATAAACAAAGAAAAAACATACAGTTTCCACCACAATTTATAGTAGAAAAGCGCATAAGAACCCAGCGCTGTTAGTATAAGAGCTAAAAAAGTAATGTAGGCAGAATCGCTGAATACAGCCGTTGTTATGCTTAGAAATACTGCAATAACTCCAAAAAATTCGGAATTTTCCCGAATGGCATTATAAAATTGAATTATAACAACCATTAATAGAACAAAAAGAATAATTTCTTTTCGTGCTATTAATGGTTGCTCTACAAAAAAGTGTAGCCTTACTATGATATAGTACAAGAGCAATGGGGTACTTATTTTAAGCACGTTTGCCAAAATAGGGAATTGTTTTTGCGAAAAATAAGAAAATGCAAAAAGCAACAAAGTAAGAAGGATGGCAACAAATTTAGACAAAACTAAGTAGCCTAGGCTTTCTGTGTATGACATTAAAAATACAATGCCAAATAAGAATACAATACCGCCAAGCCAGGCTAGGCCATACTCTACGATTTTAGATTCTGCCCTTTCTGCTGTTAACCCTTCTTCTAATTTAGTCTTTGTTATTTCACTTTGCCACTCAACTCTAAGAATCGACTCTATTTTACTGAGGCGTTTTTCAAGGGATTGGATTCTATGTAATAAAGTTTCTTTATTGGAGTTATTGTCATTTTGAGAAACTGACATGGCGAACTTTTATTAATAGCAAGAAAAATAGTAATTTACAATTTTTTTTGTGAAACATAAACTTATTAGGCGTAAAAAGCTAAACCCGATTAATAATTCTACCTTTATTGCACAAAAAAGGGGAGCTGTTGCCCCCCTTCTTTATACCTACTAGTAGCTAAGTGTTATACTACTCTGCTAGTGTGCGTACATAGTTAATAACCATCCATCGATCTTCTTCATCATCAATTTTCTTTTCAAAGTTTGGCATTTCGTCTCTGCCAATAATAGATTTGTAATAAAGCTCACCATCGGTTTGCGCTTGAACTTCCTCTGAAGTTAAATCTTTCATTTCTGTTTCAAGTTCTTTGGCTTTGCTTCCATCGCCAAAACCTTCTTTACCATGGCATGATTTACAATGTTGATCATAAAGCTCTTCGCCTATGCCATCTTCATCTGCACCGGCAAATTCATTTTCCATATTTTTATATTTCTCGGGCACTACCCATTTATCCTGCGGAACTGTAAATGCGACCATTGCTAATACAAATACAGCTACTAAGCCAAAAGTTAGAATTGAATTTAGTTTTGTTTTCATTTTACTAAAGTTTAAAGTGTACATTAAAATTGTTTGTTAAATTATGCTTTATTTCTACTATGATTTTTGCAAAAGATTTTGTTCTATTTTTTTTATTTTTAATACCTTGTAAATAGCAAGTATAAAATGATACCAAGCTCCGGCCAACACTACAAATACTGAAATAATCATCCATAATGGAGCTTCATCGCCAAATAACGTACGACCATTAGGTGCAATAGAGTAATCAACAATTGTGCCCCAATTATTTTTTGCAGATTTAGTTATGGTTCCATAATCATCATCATCGTCTATTTTTACAATTATATTAATAGCACCAAGCGAGTCTCCAGCTATGTCATTAGGAAATTCCATTATTCCTATACCCTTCTTTGTTTTAATTTTGCTTAAATAGAGTGTACTAAAGAGGCGCTCAACGCCAATGTTTAATTCTACTCCACTTATTGGCACTTTGCTTCCAATTGAATCTATTTCAAAGGTTGAAACGGTAATAAGTTTTATGGAATCAACTATATCAAAAGAAATATCGATGTTTAAATCCATAAATTTAATTTGTTTTTTTGCAGCTTTAAGCGAATCGGCACCATGATACATTGCCTTAATGATTGAGTAACCATGTTCGTCTTTTGGAAATAAATAGTTGGCTTCAATAATAAGTGTAGCTTCTCCGTTGGCATCTGTATAAAGAGAGGTAAGTACTTGTTCTTCTTCTAGGTTATATGTTGTAAGAAAAATTTCTGCATTTTTAATTCCTGCCATTTTTTTTCCGCTACCCTTAAAAAGTATGATTGAGATTTTCTTATTGCTGTTCGGGAGCTTCTCATAATACACTTTTAACCTTGTTTTTGTTTTTTTTTGGATATTTGTTGCCGCCATAGTTTTAGTAGGCACATAGCAAAAAAAGAATAAAAACAATAGGGGTGCAGATAAAATATATGTAGGTTTCATGTTTATTAATTTTATTATTTTTTCGACAACTTTCTTCTGGTTTTATAAAAAATAACAAGTTTATTTTCTCCCTTTTTTTCAAGCATTTCGCTTATGGGTATTATAGGTGCAAATTTTGATGCAACTATAAAAAAGAGAATAAAAGCAGAAATTCCAGCAATTGTTAAAGACCACTCTATCCAAGTGGCTGAATAATGAACCCAGCTTTCTCTAAAATCCTGCATAGGTAAATAGGGTGTTTCAAGTACAGGAACAATCATTAAATAGCGCATTACCCATAGCCCTGCCAGTACAAGTACCGATGTTAACACAATACTGTTAATACTCCTAAACCAAGGCAAGCCTATTATAATAGAGGGCAAAAAAGCAACCAAAAAAATGGCAATTGAAAAGTGAAACCCATACTGCGAAAAATCAAGGTATTTATCCAATAAACGATTGGCAGTTTCTTGTAAATTATACCAATCGGTTATGTACTGGCTAAAATAAAAATAACCATAAAATAAGGATAATATGACAAGTGCAAAACCTAAGTATAAAAAATGGTTGTCTGTAAATACTTTTTCTAATTTTTGGGTTTTTCTATAAATCCACATAATAATAATTAATAGTGCTATCCCCGAATAAACTGCCGATAATACAAAGAAAGGGGCCGTCATAGCACTATGCCACCCCACTTTTAGGTTCATCCCAAATAACCAGGCTAATAACGAATAGGCAATAATAGAAGTAGGAATAATAATGGCAGCCATTATATCAAGTGCCTGATTTAATAGTTTTGTTTGCTCGGGTGTATTTTGATACCCAAGTGCTAAAAATTTATACAGTTTTTTGCGCCATCCATATAAATTTAAGCTGTTACTATTATCTCTTAATAGGGCAAAGTCTTTAATGTATGTAAAGTATAAATACACAACACAAAAAATAAGGTCTGTTAAAATAGCGATTAAATCCCACGTAATAGGAGACTGAATTCTTGGGTATAGAAATAGGTTAAATAATCTCTCTGGGCGACCTAGGCATAGTAAAATGTAAATAGGTCCAACAATTAAAGAAAATACTGTTATCAGTTTTAAAATTCGTTGCAGTGGTTTTGCCCACTCTACTCGTGCTAAATGAAACACCCCAGCTATAAGTGCTCCGGCATAACTAAGCCCCAGTATAAACACAAAATTAACTATATACACTCCCCACACTACATTGTCTCTCATTCCAGTAATTAAATGACCTTCAATTACTTGTAAAACCAGTGCATATAGCCCAATACAAATTAAGACTGCCAGTACAAAAACTCTTATAAACCATTGTTTATTGGGCTTTTCAATAAAGGCTTTATTTTCTAAAAGTAGCTCGTTAGCTTTTACCTGCGCTTTCATCTATTAGGAGTTTTTAAGGTTTTGAAATCGAGTTCAATAAAATTTCTTTTTGTTCTTCAGATAATTTGCTAAATCCTCTTTCATACGGAAACATTCTGTTTACAGGAGGCAAATAATAAACATTTGGTTCTGTACCTAGTTCTTCGAGGTATCTGTAACCAACCCTTTCTTTTATTAACTCTTTAAATCTCAAGGTTTCTTCCCCATTGGTAACGGCATCTTCATTTTTATCGCCAAAGTAAATTGCCCCCATTGGGCAGCTTGATGCGCAGTAGGGCAACTTTCCTACCCGTGCTCTGTCTGGGCAAAAATCACATTTACTAACCGTTCCATGTTGCCCTGGCACCTGTGTTTCAGGCGAATAGCTAGGGTCGTTACTTGCATACGATTCTTTATCTGCCCAGTTTAGTATTCTGGCAGAGTATGGGCAAGCACTAATGCAGAACTTACAACCAATGCACCTATCGGCATCTACAAGTACTATATTATCGGTTCTTTTAAAGGTGGCTCCTACTGGGCATACTTTAACACAAGGTGGATTATCGCAATGAAAACAATTTTTAGGAAACCAAAAGGGCTCACTTTCCGGATTATCTTTCATTAAGTACACTTTCATCAGTTCCTGATCCGGCAAAAGGTCATGACCCTTCTGGCAACTTTCAACACATTTTCGGGCATTTTTGCACTTGGCAAGATCAATTACCATAACAAAAGAACGCCCTGGTATTCCTTTTCTAGCTTCAACACCTTTGGCAGGTACACAAGGGTTAATTTTACAGTCGGTTACAGGTTTTTCAACTTCTATTACAGTACCATCTGTAGTAAGCACTTTTATTTTTTCACCTTTGGTGGGAGGTTCTTCAAAAACATTTGCAGCCGCCAACCCTCCGGCAGCCGTTGCAACACCAATTTTTAGTCCTGCACTAAGAAATTTTCTTCTGGAGTTACCTTTTTTGTCTTTCATACTATCGTAATTAATATTATTGCCTACCAATTAAAAAAATGCAACTAAGCGACTGTAGCCTATTAACCCTTTATAATTAACACCATCTTTAGCTGACAATACACTAATATTGCCAAATACTGTTATCTGTCAGTAGTATTAAAAAAATACTTTAATTTTTCTACTATATTCAAACACACTTCAAAAATAGCAATGTTGTAAATACCTAGCTATGAGTTTACTCAATCTAATAAGTGATTAAAGTCACACTTGCACCTCACTCAAAACCCTCTTAAAATAACCACCGTTTGGCAATATTAAACAACCCCGAGGCAGAGCCATCGAACTATTAAATGGGCTATCGCCCTGCGGTTAAAGCCTCTAAGTTCAAAAACTATTCTCTGCTAAAATTTCATTTAACCAACACTCGCTTTATTTTAGCAGAATGCGAGAATTAATATCAACCCATTTTCCTTTTTTTAAGGAGCCAGAATTAGTTGATGCTATTTTAAATGTAGGGAAAGAAGTGACTATTAAAGAAGGTGAGCCTATTATTAGGGTAGGTGAGTTTATAAAAAGCACTCCGCTTATTACAGATGGTTTGCTTAAGGTAATTAGGCAAGACGATGATGGCCGAGAGATATTGCTCTACTATTTAACAGGGGGCAATACCTGCGTAATGACGGTTACTTGCTGTATGCACCAGGAAAAAAGTAAGATTAAGGCCATTGCCGAAAAAGACTCACGCATCATTCTAATTCCATTTCATTATATGGATGATTGGATGCGAAATTACAGAACTTGGCGAAATTTTATTTTACAAACTTACTCAGCTCGGTTCGAAGAAATGCTTGCCACCCTAGACCAAACCGCCTTTGAGAGCCTTGATACACGGCTTATAAAATACCTAAACGATAAAAAGCTCGTATTAGAAACAGATAAATTTACTATTACACACCAACAAATAGCGACTGAGCTAAATTCATCGAGAGAAGCGATTAGTAGGTTGCTTAAAAAGCTAGAAGGCCTTAAGGTGATTAAACTTGGACGTAATAAAATAAAGGTACTCAAAGATTTTAAATGAATCAATTATTAATTAAGCAAAAGATGCCAAAATTTATAACAAAGACACTAATAACTTTAGCAGTACTATTTTTTTTGTATTTTATTATAACTAAAATAACAGCTAGTGTGGTTGATAAAAAATATAACAAAATTGTTTTAAAGAGTCCATACAGCCCGTCAAAAAAAGCGGCAACAGTGTATAGCAGCTTGCCTTTTGTAGCAGACCTACACAGCGATGTGCTTTTATGGAATAGAGACATCACCAAAAGGCATAGCCACGGCCACGAAGACATACCTCGTATGATTGAAGCCAATATAGCGTTGCAGGCATTTACCATCGTAAGCAAAACGCCCAAAAACATGAATTATAAGGGCAATGATGATAAAACTGATAATATAACTATGTTAATGGTAGCCACAGGTCGCCCCCCGGCTACCTGGTTTAGCTTAAAAGAACGTGCCTTACAACAATGTAAAGAACTTTATAGTTTTAGTAAAGCATCGCAAGGTAAATTAAGGGTGATAACCAGCCAACACGAACTAAAAACCTATATTAATGATAGAAAAAAGAACCCCAGCCAAACAGCCGGCTATTTAGGTATTGAGGGCATGCAAGTGCTTGAAGGCGAACTGGCAAATGTGCAAGTAATGTACGATGCAGGCATACGTATGATGGCACCTACTCATTTCTTTGATAATAAATTGGGAGGTTCGGCTCACGGAATAAAAAAAGGAGGCCTTACCCCTTTTGGCAAGCAGGTAGTTAAGAAGATGGAAGAGTTAAACATGATTGTTGATTTAGCCCACGCCTCCCCTGCACTAATTAATGATGTGCTTAAAGTAGCAACAAAACCTCTCCTAGTTTCGCATACTGGGGTTAAAGGCACTTGCAATAGTGTACGTAATTTATCCGATGCACATATTAAAGGCATAGCCGCTACCGGAGGCCTTATTGGCATTGCGGTGTTTAAAGCAGCAGTTTGTGGAACCAATGCCAAAGCTACTGCCAAAGCCATTAAGTACACCACCGATTTAGTTGGCGTTAAATATGTAGCTATGGGCACCGATTTTGATGGAGCTATACCCGCCCATTTTGATGTTACGGGTTTTCCGTTAATTGTAGATGAACTACTTAAACTTGGCTATAGCAATACTGATATAGCCGCCATTATGGGGGGTAATATCAGAGACTTTATGTTGAATAATTTGCCTGAGTAATACATCAATCTGCTCCTTTATATATATCGTAAATAGTTATTTTAAATAGTTCAACTAATCTCATGAAAATAACTTTTAAGAGAATAATAGCAATTCTTATTTTAAGCCTAACCACGCTAGTTTCTGTAGCTCAATCCAACTTTTTATCCAATCAAAAAAAGTACAGTCGTGTGAGAACTGCTATTAAAGAGAAGAATCAAACAGTTGCAGGTAGGTTAAGTGAATATGGAATAGAATTAGGAAGCTTAAACATTTTGATAGTGGCATATAAGGCAGAAGGCCTGTTAAATTTATATGCTAAAAACAAAGCAGATAGCTCGTACAACTTATTAAATACATATTCCATTTGTGCGGAGTCGGGAGAACTAGGCCCTAAAAGGGAACAAGGAGACTATCAAGTGCCAGAAGGATTTTACTACATAGATCGGTTTAATCCAGCAAGTAGTTTTTACCTCTCCCTAGGTATAAACTATCCAAATAAATCAGATAAGTTAAAAAGCAGTGCACCCTATTTAGGAGGCGATATATTTATTCATGGCGACTGTGTAACTATTGGTTGCATTCCTATGACCGATGACAAAATCAAAGAAATTTACCTGTATGCCACCTATGCCAAACAACAAGGGCAAAAAAAGATTCCTGTTTACATTTTTCCCTTTAAAATGACGGATAAAAACTATAACAGGTACAAACAGGATTATAAAAATAATATTGAATTACTGGAGTTTTGGACAAATCTAAAAACAGGGCACGACCTATTTTTTACAGGAAATAAGGAGTTGAAATTTAGCGTAAACTCTGAGGGAGATTATGTTTTAGAAACTAATTAAAAAAAGTAGCATCTTGCATGTAAGAATATAACCAATGGAAAAAAAAGCTAACATTTTTGTAATCTGCGCACCCGAAATAAGCTCGATTTTACACAAAGAGATTAAAACCTTGGGCTTTTCAAATACCAAGGAGCATCGGTTAGGAGTTCAACTATTTGGCTCCCTCTCCGATTGTATGTACTTAAACTTACAGCTAAGAACTGCCAATAAAGTACTTTGGGAAGTAAGTAAACTGTATGCAGCAAACCCTGACCAATTATATAACAAAGCAATCAACATCGCTTGGGAAGAAGAAATTAACATTGATGGCTATTTTAATATCGATTCTTTTGTTAAAAACGACACCATTACCGATAGCCGATTTGCTAATTTAAAGTTAAAAGATGCCATTGTAGATAGGTTTATGAAAGCGCATAAAAAGCGACCAGATACTGGCCCTGAAAAAGATAAAACTCGCATTTATATGCATTGGGTAGAAACAGAGTGTATATTGTATTACGATACATCGGGTGGAGTTATTGCCAAGCATGGCTATCGAAAAATTCCGGGCAGTGCACCTATGTTAGAATCGCTAGCAGCTGCCGTAATAATGGTTTCTAAATGGGATTGCAAATCTCCTTTTATTAATCCCATGTGTGGCAGCGGCACCTTGGCCATTGAAGCAGCTCTTTTAGCCAGTAATACCGCTCCCGGTTTGTTTAGAGATAATTTTGGCTTTATGCATTTGGCCTCTTATCAAGAAACCCAATGGAATGAAATGTGCGAACGAGCACAAAAACAAATTAAGCCATGCGAAGCCAAAATATATGCTTCCGATATCTCGGAAGAAGCCATAAAAAATGCCAAGTTTAATGCCGAAGAAGCTCGAATGAATAAGTATATTGAGTTTACTGTTAGCGACTTTAGGCAATTAGATATAGCCAAAGAACCTGGTATTATCATCCTAAACCCTGAGTATGGAGAGCGGTTGGGTTATGAAGATGAACTTGTCGGCATTTATAAAGAAATAGGCGATTTATTTAAGCAAAAATGCCAAGGCTATACGGGCTATGTATTTACAGGCAACCGCATATTAGGCAAAAACATTGGCTTGCGCACCAAACGTAAAATACCGTTTTATAATGGCAGTATTGAGTGCCGCTTACTCGAATATGAGCTGTATCGTGGAACAAGAAAGGAATGAACTTCTTGATAGCACAAGCATTACACTCATACGTTATCTAATTTTTGTAGAAGTTTTATATGCAATTGCATGTTCTTTTTTGGTTGTTTTTATATACTACCACCCGAGCCTCCCCTCTTAGAAAGTGGATTTGGCAGTTTCTGTGGGATATTCATCATTTATTTTATACCTCCGAGTACAGACATAGTTGAAGAGGACATATTTGCATACCGAAGTGCCCAGTATTGCGGCACGCAAGCACGGTGGACGTGACTTTTCAAGTTGACGTAAATATTTTCAAAAATAACAAATACCAATAGTCAAATAACAAATAAATCTCAAGGTTCAATCACCTAAACACCAAACACTTGCATGGTTTAATGGGTTCGTTTTTGAGATTTAAGCCAGTCGGCCAGATAGGTATTTATTAGTTGATTTTTATTTATCGGGTTTATAGGCAAGCACTATTTAGATTAAAAATAAATAATCACTATATGATAAATATCATATATATTTTTATTAAAAAATCTCATTTTAAATGCCCATCAAATTATTTTATGCACATTATTAAATAAAACCAAGATGAAACCAGACAAACAAAACCTATACAGATTACCGTGGTCGATGAACGATAATGCCATTGGCTGGCTTGAAGTAACCGATATTTGTAACATCCATTGCCAGGGTTGCTACCGCCAGATTCTTGGTGAGGGGCATAAGCCATTAAAACAATTAAAAGAAGAGGTGATGTTTCTTAAAAAATGGCGGAATTGTGATGGTATCTCTTTAGCTGGTGGAGAACCAATCTTACATCCCAAAATCGTAGAATTAATTGCTTTTATAACTAATTTAGGTATGAAAAGCATGATTCTTTCTAATGGATATGCCTTAAACGAAGCCCTATTATGGAAATTAAAAAAAGCTGGGCTAACAGGGGTAAGTTTTCATATTGATTCTACTCAAATAAGGCCTGAATTTAAAAAAGAAAAAATAACCAGTGAGTTAGATGTAAACGAGCTAAGACTTAAGCTTGGCAGGCGTATGCGAAAGGTAGGGTTGTATGCCCATTTTGGAATTACTGTTACCAAAGATAATTTCAAAGAAATACCTGATTTTTTAAAATGGTCAATAGATAATATGGATTTAATAAATGGCATTACACTTATTATTTTTAGGGGATTGCCACTAGCTGACGGAATAGACTACTACAGCAAAGGAAAAAAAGTAGAAGTAAATAAAGAAAGTCTTGGATATACAATGAGCTATGAAGAGTCAAAAGAAGAAGGCATTATGGCGCAAGATGTGTATGCAAAAATTAAGGAATATTACCCAGATTATGATGCGGCAACTTACTTGGGAGGATCTGTAAATCATGATACCTATAAATGGCTGATAGGCAATATTATAGTTAACAGTAAAGGCAAAACATTTGGTGCTTATGGTAAAAAAACAGTTGAGTGGATTCAAACGGTGTATCACCTTTTTAAAGGGTCGTATATGGTATATGCTAAGAAAAGAATTGGTAAAAAAATCTTTCTAATGTCATTTCTAGATAAATCTGTTCGTAAAGCATTTATTAAGTTTATGAAATACGCATTACTCAACCCTGTAAGATTTTTCTATCCATTAAATTCTTTTGGCATAGGCATTGTGCAAGCACCCGACATGTTACCTGACGGAAGGGTGGAGATGTGCGATGACTGCCCTGATATGTGTGTATATGAAGGCAAACTCGTTAATTCGTGCAGGTTAGATGAGTATAGAAAATATGGGGAACTTTTAACCACTAAAATTGATTATGAAAAGAGCAAGGAAATGGCAAAAAAGAGAGCAACTCCTTTTGCTTTGCATGATAATTAGCGCCTGTCCATAAAGTCAATGTTTTCAGAAATAACAAATACCTGTCTGCCGACCTTTAGATTTACAGATAGGTATTTGATTTTTGTTTATTGAACCCGATAGCTATCCTTTATAGACAAACACTAATTAGTCTCTCTAATGTATAAAAATTTATGACATGGTTATTATAACCTCATTATGTAACTAAAATGCAACTATTTGCAAAAAAAACATAGCCACCCGTGTCAAGTCTCCAACCTGAATAACTATCGGGTTTCACAAAAAGTTATATGGGTTAAGTTACTACTTTGTAGTTCTTTGAGCCTTTTTATCTTCGCTACGCCTGCCTTGCCGACAAGGCAGGTTATGTTTTCTTAGAAACACTAAATAGTTACGTTAAAGCGAATCTATCACTGCTTTAAGTTTAGCTTGCACCTCAGAGGCAATACCTTCCAATTCTTTATTGCCAACACCTTGCATAGAGGCAATGGGGTCAACGGCAGAAACTTCTATTCCGTTTTCTACCTGTTGTACAATTACATTACAAGGCAGCATAACACCAATCTTGTTTTCTTGTTGATACGATTTATAGGCAAATTGCGGATTACAAGCACCTAATATTCTATAATTAGGTATTTCTACCTCTAATTTCTTTTTAAGCGTACCACTAAAATCTATTTCGGTTAATACGCCAAAGCCTTCTGCTTTTAATGCAGCTGTTACTTTATCTATTACAGCATCAAACCCAATAGCTGGGTCTCCTTGTATTGTTTTATTAAAATAGTAACTCATATTTATTTATTTTTCTTATTTACAAAATCATTTATAGTGCTACCAACCAAGCCCCCCAATAGCAAACCATAACCAGAGCTAATCGTGGGGTTTGAGGTAATTAAACAAGTACCTGTTTTGCAACCTACAAAATAATAATATAGGTACATTACCGTACTACCCAACAAGGCAAATATTGCAATTATTATATAGTTTTTAATCGTCATAGCAATAGTTAATAGAGGGCCATATCAAACTGTCTCCTGTATTTTCGGGTAATTTCATTTGCTTCTCCTAATATATGAAATATTGCCATTATTAATCGTCTTGCAAGCTCATTATGATATGTTTTATCAATAATAATAGATTTAATTAACAGCTCAATAGCAGGCTCAATCAATGTATTTATTAATAATTCTTGCACTTTTTTTAATAACTGCCTAGGTTGCCCATCTTTAAAGTCTAAAAAATCTAATTCTAAAAACTCTGCCAAGAGCAATAGCTCTTCTGCCTCTTCTAAGTGTTTAATTTCTTGCACTAAAAGCAGTACTTTATTGGGCTTAGCCCAAACCATTAGTTTGGCTAAGCCCAATCTTGCTTCAGTTAAACTACTATCTAAGGCAATTGCTCTTTCAAGCAAATCTATTCCTTTTTTTGTATTGCCATTGGCGATGTATTCAGATGCTTCCATAGCCATACCTTTTGCTTCGGAAGGCAATTTTTCTTCTAACCAATTTCTCATCTCCGACTCTGCCATTGCACCTGCCAAATCGGCAATTACCCTACCCTTATAAAACAGTTTTAAATTCGGTATGCCTTTTATACCCCACTCGGCTGCAATATCACTATGCTCTTCTGTATTAATTTTAACGAGCTTCCATTTATTCGAAGCCTCTTTGGCCAGTTTTTCTATTATTGGCTCTAAAAATTTACAAGGCTCGCACCAACTTGCCCAGTAATCAACTAATACAGGAATATGCATACTTTGTTCAAGCACATCCTGCTCAAAGTTTCTTAATTGATATGGGGCAGTTTTAGGCATTTATTTATTCGCAACTTTCGTTTGTTTCCAATTTAACGCTATACCAAGAACCGCCATTTACCGATTCAATACCAACCGATTTTAATTGGTTAGTGGCAATTCCACTGCGCATACCAGAGGCACAGCAGGTAATAACTGGCACATTTTTAATTTTAAGTTCATTAATAGATGCGGGTAGAGCATCTAACGGGATATTTTTTGACCCCGTTACATGTCCAGTATTAAATTCTCTGGGAGTTCTTACATCTATAATAATACCTCCCCTCGACATTAGCTCTTTTAAATCCTGACTTTCTTCTTGTTTGCCTAAAAACGATAACAGTCCCATAGTATTTGTTAAATGGTTTAAGTTTTGATTACAAAGTTGAACAGCGAAGCAGAACAAAACTGTGATAGCAGTTACACAGTTGTACACAATTGCGTAAATTATGCGATTTAGCACCTAAAGCACTCTTTTCGTAGTATTTTATTAGTGTTTTGCTGGTTGCCAATTGTGATTTTTAAAACATTTACTTTATAGGCAGGCACTAATTTGTGGTATAACTACTAACTTCGAGCGGACAGAAATTACCTAGTGTGTTAATTACTAACCTGTATAATTTATGAATCTTCGTGATGAGCATTTCAAGTGCCTGTTAATCAGGTACTCACGGAGAATTTTGGAACAGTTTGTCCCGATTTTTTTTCGGGAGAAGCGTACGCCAGCTGGCGTACGTTGAGTAGCAAAATTTGAGTAAAGCCTGTACCGTACTTTAGTCGGTATGCCTGGGTGATAATCAATTGGAATGTGTAATAGATTATTCATAAATTATACAGGCTAAATTGGTTTACTAAATTTTTGCTTAGATTTTTTCTTTGAACAAGGCAAAATTTGCAAGCATAGCAGCGTTACGGTTGAAAATTTTAACACAGTGCAAAGGAAAAAGATAGGAAAAATAGTGAATGAATTTAGTAATTAACACACTAGCTATCTCTAAAAAACTTAAAATTTAACAACAGTATCAAAAATACAATAATCGAAAGGTATCTATAATAATGAGCAACCCTATACAAAACATTTCTCTAATTACCGAATCTTCCTCAAGTTATAAAGATTTGGATAAAATGAATACGATAGACCTACTCTATAATATTAATCGAGAAGACGAAAAAATAACGAAAGCCGTAAACCTAGTTATACCAATGATTAATAATTTGGTAGAGCAGCTTGTGATAAAGTTTAATAACGGTGGGCGTCTTTTTTATATAGGAGCAGGCACCAGCGGTCGTTTAGGTGTTTTAGATGCTTCTGAAATACCCCCAACTTTTGGTGTTTCGCCTGGTTATATAATTGGGCTAATAGCTGGAGGAGATACTGCCTTACGCACAGCCGTTGAAAATGCGGAAGACGATACCAATCAAGCTTGGAAAGATTTAACGGCTTTTAACCCAACACCGAATGATACCTTGGTAGGCATTGCGGCTTCGGGAACTACAAAATATGTACTTGGCGGAATAAAAGCAGCCAAAGCACATGGCATGTTAACCGCAGGCATTACCAATAACCCCGGGTCGCCCTTGGCTGCCATAGCCAATATTGCTATTGAAATTAATGTAGGACCCGAATTTATTACAGGTAGCACCAGAATGAAAAGTGGAACCAGTCAAAAGCTTGTTTTAAATATGATTTCAACTGCATTAATGATTAAGTTAGGCAGGGTAAAAGGCAATAAAATGGTTGATATGCAACTTACCAATACAAAATTATTTAACCGTGGAGTGGAAATGATTATAGATGAGCTTGGCATTTCTAAGCAGGAAGCTACACAACTACTAAGCAAGTATGGTTCAGTTAGGAAAGTGGTGAACTCCCATCAAAAAGAATGAGTCCACTCCGAAAACACACAAAATTAAAATTGTTTCTTTTCGCCATCTTTTCACTTTTTATAATTTACTGATACTCAGGCATCACTAAAAGATAAAAAGTGAAAATCTAATCAAAAACAATTCAATTTATAAAAATCGTCTGTTTTCGGAGTGGACTCAAGAATAGAGTTGCAAAATACTTTTTAGAGGTGCTAAAGAACAGAATTATAGTAATAATACCATCAATATATTCTTACATTAAAATTGCCAAAAAAAACTCTAAAAAATAATTGCAAGTGGCTTGTTCCTAAAAAATGTTAAGTGCTATATTTGCACTCCCAAAACGGCATAAGGCCGTTTATAGGAGAGATGGGTGAGTGGCTTATACCAGTAGTTTGCTAAACTGCCGTACGGGAAACTGTACCGGGGGTTCGAATCCCCCTCTCTCCGCTTATTACACCTCGGGGTGTAGCGTAGCCCGGTCATCGCGCCTGCTTTGGGAGCAGGAGGTCGCAAGTTCGAATCTTGCCACCCCGACAAAGAGATTCGTTTGCATGTCTGCCGACAGGCGGTGGATCTCTTTTTTTTTCAGGTCGCGTAGCTCAGCTGGATAGAGCATCTGCCTTCTAAGCAGACGGTCAAAGGTTCGAATCCTTTCGCGATCACTCTAATAATCAAGCAGTTATACTATAACCAAAAGTATAGCTGCTTTTTTTATGCAAATAATAAATATGCTATAGAAGCTGCAAAAAAAGTAAAATCATAACCGAAATAATGCAGCAAACAGTACATTATTTGCAAGGGTCACGTCCTGAAATAGGTTGACTAAAATAATAATAAAAAGTCAACCTATTTCAGGACGTGACCAAAAATAATAGTTCTGGTTTTCCCACACTTTCTGGGGGACTAACAGAAGCCTCAGGGGTATCGGAGTTTAAAGAACAATTTGGTTTTTGGTGGAGCTCTAAATCAAGTAGTAAAAATGG
>Ga0256839_1001312_pt1 | contig 30443 bp, 27 predicted proteins | sample 354166metaG_FD_185968 | JGI IMG/M metagenome (GOLD analysis project Ga0256839, IMG submission 185968) | Hydrothermal vent microbial communities from Mid Atlantic Ridge, Atlantic Ocean - 354-166 | ecosystem: Environmental > Aquatic > Marine > Hydrothermal vents | place: Atlantic Ocean: Mid... | reverse complement strand
TCCCCATGAGCTTCTGAATTTCATCCGGCGTTAATGCTTGTAGCCTGTCAATTAACTGTCGGCTGTCCTCTAAAAATCGTGCTGAGGTAAAATCAAGTTCGGGGGGAATTGCTTGCATATCCAGTGATTTTGCAGGCGAAATAAGCATTAACATGAAAGAGCCTTTTTAACGATAACGAATGGAACTTCACAAGACGACAAAATTTATGTAAGTCCTTTAACATGGTCTAGTTCTAAAGGGTTACGAATAGGCTTACTGATATAATAGCCTTGTGCATAATCAACCCCTTGTTGCTCCAATAAACTTAAAATCTTTTTATTTTCTACGAATTCAGCAATAATCCGCTTACCAAATGCTTGTGATACTTCCGTTAAAACTTTAACAAATATCCGATCTTCTTCACTCACATCCATTTGCTTCACAAAAGAGCCGTCAATTTTCACATAATCAACAGGTAGTGATTTTAAATAATAAAACGAAGAAAAACCAACGCCAAAATCATCTAAAGCAAAATGACACCCTAATGCTTTAAGTTGAGTAATCAGTGATTTAGCCGACAAGAAATTGGACACTGCGGAGGTCTCCGTAATTTCAAAGATAATTAATTCCGGCTTCACCCCAGGTTGGCTTAATACTTGTTCTATATGCGGTAAAATATCCATATCATTCATAGACCGGCCAGATAAATTAACCGCTAAACGTGCATTATTACCTATTTTCTGAAAGGACAGGTGTTGTTCTACCGCTTTTTTTAATACCAGTTGATCTATTTGACCAATGATACCTAACTGTTCGGCATGTTCAATAAAATCCCCCGGCATCAAAATACTACCATCTTCTTTTTCTATTCTTAATAAGCACTCATAATGACTAATCGCCTTATGTTTAATATCCAAAATAGGTTGATAAAATAAAATAAATTCATCCTTCTCAATCGCTTGTTCAATAATATGCTTCCAATGCAACTGCTCTGTAAGTACAGATTGGTACTCAAAGTCAGGCGAATAAATATGATAACGAGCACGGCCGGATTTCTTTGCCTGATACATGGCTAAATCTGCATTAGCCAGTAACTCTTGCTGGGTTTTACCATGATCTGGATAGATTGCCACGCCAATACTAAAACTAATGGGATGCGGCTGATCATTTATGGTGTAATCAATCTCTTTCAGTGCTCTTAGCAATTTTTTGGCTAATGCCTCTACCCCTTCTTCAGTTGCAGAAGGCATCAGTAAAGTAAACTCATCGCCCCCAATACGGCTTAGCAGATCCGTCTCACGCACTTCTTTACTTAGTACTCTTGCTATTAGTTGCAATAATCGATCACCGGCTTGATGCCCATGCGTGTCATTAATAACCTTAAACTGATCTAAATCTAAATAGAATAATGCAATTTTTTCATCATAACGCTCAGCAATTAATAATCTATCATCCAATTCCTTTTGAAAATATCGCCGATTACTTAAGCCTGTTAACTGATCGTGAGTTGCCATCCAAACCAATTGCTGATCCGCTTGATGTCTCTCGGTAACATCAACCCCCAAACTCAATATAATGGGATCCTGGCCTGAACTTTTTGCACGTAGCACTGTGTGAATCCAATCGATATAAATAACATCACTCCCCTCTATAGCCAAGCGTCCACTAAAGCTCATTTCCTGTTGTTTTTTCTGCAACCTAAGTTGCATCAGTTTATGTAAATGCTCAATTTCAGTATCAGGAATAAAATCAGCAAAATTTTTACCCATCAGTTCTTTTAAAGACTGATGTAAATTATTTTGCCCTTCCTGATTGACAGATAGTATATTCCCTTCAATATCTTGGGTAATAATGATAATAGGGGCAACATCAATCAATTGACTGATAAAATCTCGCTCTGTTTCTAGTTCCGATGATTTATTTAACAGCAATTGATTATTTTGCTTTATATCGGCCTCTAAAACTTCTAACTCATGTACAACATCTGTTGCCGTTTGCGTTAACTGCTCTAATTCATCTGCAAAGAGAAACTTTTGTTGACTAGAGACTTTTTTCCGAAAATCTTGGTATTGATGCCGAGTTAACAAGGGCAGCGCTTTCGATAATTGCACCACTCTTGATAACGCAAAATGAATATTGACAAATAAAATAAAAATAACCCCTAAAAGCCCAAGTGCACCGCCAACAGCTAATGTGGAAAATTTCTTTTGTAAGTCATTATAATTATTTGTTATGTCATTGAGCATGACATAATAAGGTGCTTGCTGTTCTTTCTCGCTAATGGAAAAAGCACGAATCTCGTAGTAACGATTAGCAAGCCGATAACCTAAGGCTTTATCGGTAAAAGCATCTAATGGATAAATTGAGCGTACTTGCTGCCATAATGACTTATTTTTTTCTGCATGCGTGACAGCGGCAAATTCCCTTTTATGCTGGTCGACAATGACACCTAAATCGCTATGGATGGCACTTTGGTAACTTAGTAAGGTATCCGATAAGGATAAGGAAACGCCAAGGACACCAATCACTTTAGAATCCCATAAAATTGGAGTTAGAACCTGCTGAAAACACCCTTGTTCACAAATAATCTGATGCACAGGACGCTCTTGTACCAAAACAGATTGCACGGCCTCACTCCTTGCCAGTAACTCCCGCCCCCATTGCCTAACAAATATGCCTTGTTGATTATAAAAAACGGCATTTTCCAAGCCCCAAATCACCTGCCAGTACTGCCAATATTGATCAAATAATGCAAGTAATACCTTATCTTTCCGTAGCGGCGCATGATTGACCAATAAAATGGACTCCACAAAACGCTCTAGATCTAAAAAAGAATCTTCCGTTAGGGCGCGTGCGATATTCATTTGGCTTTCCTGCGCAACCGTACGACTTCTTGCAAAATTATCAGCTGCTTGACGATAAGCAAAATAAAAATAGCCGCTATAAAGCAACATTAATATAAGCCCGAAACCAAACGCAAATTTCCATTTTAAGCTAATGAAATATTTAGGTTTAGGCATCGTTAAAATCTAAAGGCCAGTTGTAAAGCATACACATTCCAGTTAAGAGCCAAATCCATAATATTTGGGTTATCTAATAAACTAACGGCGGAAGCTCCATGCACTCGTTGGTATTCAGCACGGAGCATCCAGGCAGGCGTAATATCCCAACGCACTCCAACGACAATATCCTGAGTAAACATCAAGTGCGCAGGTAAGCCGGTATTCGCATGAAAGCTCTCACCTTTTTTATCATACTTATTTTGTACATATGAATCATATCGTAACATAATTTGCAGATTATCTAATACACGGTAACCCGCTTGCACATACCACATCTCACTGACCGGCGAATTATCTTGCATAAGCCCTCTCATACGGTTCCAATGTAGACTATATTCGCCAGTAAAACTAAACCTTTCACCATTATACTGTCCAGAAAACATCAGCGCATCAATCTCGCCCTCCAGCCCGGCATAAGGGTCAAAACCGCCGTGCTCAATATAGGTTAGCCTGACATCCGCATAACTAAATGCAAACATAAAATCCCTGTCCACTGTTTCGTAGCTCAAATGCGTAATAAAACTACTTTTTGATTCCAAATGTCCTGGAATATTTGGGTCAAGCACAATGGATTGCAATAACTCCGGATCATCTGCCTGTATAAAGCCATAGTTGAACTTAAATGAAAAGACACCGATAGCCGTATTATAATCAGCATAAAACTGCCCACCATCCATTGAAAGGAATAATGTCCGTGAACGGTCAAAGTATGTTAGAGGCAAAGAAATGGTCGGGTGCGTAAAGGCAACATCGCGTGTTTCATTATATAAGCCCCATGGGTTTTTAACCCGTCCACCTCGAACCCCCATTCTGCCATCCCTAAAATTTAAGAAATTTAAATCAACAAAAGCAAAATCCAACGAAACTTCCCCCCAATCGCCGGTTCTTTGCCCTGCTCTTCGGTATAAACCTTGTACAGCAAAACTCAAATTATTTAATGCCTGGTAAGAAACATTAAGCCCTATCTCAGTGAGTCCTGCAGATACTGAATTCTTGCTATTACCGTAAATATTATTGCCCGTGGTTGAGAAGAGCCCTTGACTTAAAAAGCCATGAAATTGAATATCATCACGCCAAACTTTCTGCAAGCCTTGTTGCCATGAGGTTTCCGTCAAATTCAGTTCGGAATCTACTGCTTGCGCACACAACGAAAAAGTCAAGAAAAATAAGACATAAAAAAACTTATTGAGCATCAAAGAAGTGAATATTTTCATCTTCAACCCTCCTATCAATATAGCCAATTGAGTTTTTCGTTGTTTTAATTTTTTCCAGCATTTCCGCAATGGAGTGTACGGTAATAGGTGGCTGCCCTGTTCCCGTATACGTCATTCTATCCCACGTTCTACGTAATTGATGGGGAAACATATCTAATTTTTGTTTAACAAATGTTTTATGTATCTCATTATCATCAGGTAATACAAATACACGTATTTTTTCGCCATTAGGCCAATAACGTGTGCGCATACTAAATATTGAGCGCAAATTAGTATTACCTTGCAATTGCGTAGCACTACCGGCATGCGTAATCACCTCCACTGCAAATAATATCTGCATAGGTAATAGCAACAACATAATACATAGAAGCAAACGACTGCCACATCGCCTCCTCATTTGTATAATCCTATTAAAGTAATGGCTCATCATTTATGTTTTATTACTCACCTGGGTTCTCATTTTGTCATATCGTACAAGCTATTTCTTATAGTGTAGCGGTCATTTTCAATTTTATTAGGCTAAACTCTCGATTCATTATACAAATTTAGCTTAGCCATTGCATAATAGGCCTTAGAATAATATTAACAATAAATATCAGTGGCATAAAGCCTCATTTTCTTTACCTGGAAAACTTAAAACGCCGACTAAAATCTAAACGATACCTGCAAAGCGTAAATATTCCAATCTTTGGCAATATTCATGGCATCAGGGTTATCCAAAGCACTCACCATTGATGCACCGTGTATCCAATGATATTCCGTTCGTACCATCCATGCAGGTGTTATATCCCAGCGCAAACCCACAACCCAATCTTTAGTATAAGCCAAGTGCGATGGAAGCCCTGTAAGCTGCTGAAACAATTCTCCCTTTCTATCAGAAATATCTTGTACTGACGCATCATAACGTACGGTAAATTCTACGTTATCTAATAGGCGATAGCCAGCTTGTATATACCAATGCTCACTAATAGGGCGTGCATCAGCCCGGTTAGAAAAATTGCTAAACTCATTCCATTGATAACTATATTCACCCGTCAAATTAAAAGATTCACCATTATATTGTGCAGAAACAACAATAGGATAAATATGGGTTTGCATCCCTGCATAAGGGTCAAACGCACCGTATGCAACATAGCCCATATTAATATCAGCATAACTCAATGCGAAAATATATTTTCCACCATCTATATCATATCTTAGTTGTGTCATAAAGCTTTTTTCAGGGTCTAAATGGCCACCAACATTTGGATTAGCGGTAATTGACAACAAAAGTTCTTTATTATCATTCATAAAACCATAATTAAATTTAAAGGAAAAATCTCCAATAGCACTATTATAATCAGCATAAACTTGGCCGCCATCCATTGCCAACATCATAGAGCGCGAACGCTCAAAATATATCAACGGTAAAAAGATAGTTGGATGCGTAAAAGAGACATCTCGTGTTTCATTGTATAAACCCCATGAATTTTTAATGCGTCCGCCCCGTACTCCAATACGAATAGCGGATAAATCAATAAGCGTTAAATCAACAAAGCCAAAATCCAAGCTGACTTCACCAGCACTACCGGTACTTTCACCTGCACGCCGATATAGGCCTTGCAATGCAAAACTGAGGTTATTTAAGGCTTGGTAAGAGATATTCAGCCCCACTTCGGTTAGCCCCGCAGAAACGCTATTTTTACTGTTACCAAATACATTATTGCCTGAGCTATTAAATAACCCTTGACTGAGAAAACCATGTAACTGCACATCATCATGCCAAGCTTTTTGATAAGGTGTCCAATCAAACCCTTGTTGAGAGATATCAGCACTTGTGGCATCAGATTGCACGGCATCTAAAATATGCTCAGCAGCACCTGCGATATAAGAAAAAAGAGACAAACAGTATAATATAATTTTTAGCCTGCACAATTTCATTTATTGGCCTCATTTATCTCTATATAGCCAATCGCATTAGGCGTATTTTGAATTTTTTCCAACATTTCAGCATTAGAATTCACCGTTACCGGTGGCTGCCCCGTTCCCGTGTAAGTCATACGATCCCAAGTTCTGCGTAGCTGATGCGGAAACATATGCAATTTTTCCTTTACAAATTTTTTATGTAGTGCATTGTTATCAGGTAATACAAAAACTCGAATTTTGCTACCATCCGGCCAATAGCGTAAACGCATACTGAAAATTGCTCGCAAGTCTTTCACTTGCGTTAATGATACTGACGCATCAGTATGAGTGATAACCTCAACAGCTAATGAGCACGGTGTATAAATTAACAAAGCATGCACTATTATTAATCGGCATACTTTGTATATCTTTAGCACTCGCCCTTTTCCCATGAAATATTGACGCATAAAATAACAGTGCTATCGTCTTAATATGTCTTTATTTCACCCTCAGCTCTTAACTAATAAAGTGCCATTCCAGAGTCACAGGCACGCGCCCACGCATCTATGCCACCTGTTAAATTATAAATAAAATTAAAACCCTGCCGGTCAAGAAAATAAGCCACTTGTTGACTACGCATACCGTGATGACAAATCACAACGATTGCTTGATTTTTATCCAGATCGGAAAGACGTTCAGGAATTTCTTGCATGGGTATCAAGATGCTCCCTGCTAATGCCGCTATTTCATATTCAAAAGGCTCGCGCACATCTAATAAATAAAAAGCAGTCGAATTTTCTAACAATTGATGTTGTAAATAAATAGGAGAAATAGCTTGTATTGCCATGATGTCTACTCAATTTTTTATAAATTTTTAATAAAACGCTCTAAACGCTGTATTGCCTTGGCAATCTCTTGTAGGCTACTTGTATAAGCAAAACGCAGATAATGATGACTATTATTACTACCAAAATCTTTACCAGGTGTAACGGCAACACCTTCTACTTCTAATAACTGTTCAGCAAATTGAAAGCTATCATACGTAAATTGACTACAATCTGCATAAATATAAAACGCACCGGCAGGTTTGATGGGTATTTTAAACCCTAAACGCACTAAGTTTGTGTGCAAAAAATCACGTTTTTGCTTAAAATCGAGACGTCTATTTTCTAACTCTAGTAATGTCTCTGCATCAAAAGCGGCTAAGGCAGCATATTGTGAATGACTAGACGTAGAAATAAAAATATTTTGTGCTAACTTTTCGGTCGCCTCTATAAATTGTGGCGGCACGACTAACCAGCCAATACGCCAGCCAGTCATCCCAAAATATTTAGAAAAACTATTCATTACAAAAACCTGTTCACTCAATTGTAATGCACTTGCTATACCCGGCTCATAAACCAAGCCATGATAAATTTCGTCGGAAAATAAAATACCTTGCTGAGTATCAATAAACTGTATTATTTTTTCTAATTGCAACCGGCTAATAAGGCTACCTGTCGGATTAGACGGCGATGCAATCAATACCCCCCCTGTCTTTGCTTGCCAATGCCGGCGCACCAAATCAACAGATAATTGATACGCGGTATCCGCACCGACAGGCACATACTTTGCCGTACCGGAAAATAATTGAATAAAATTTTGATTACACGGGTAACTAGGATCAGCCAATAAAATATCAGTCCCTGGGTCTAAACTGACACCCAGTGCCAATAAAAAAGCACCCGATGCCCCCGGCGTAATAAAAATACGCTCCATCGGCACATTAACTTGATATTGGTCTTGATAAAACCTCGAAATTTTTTGCCTTAATGCAGGCAAACCAGCCGCTGGCGTATATTTAACCTGCCCTTTTTTTATATAAGCTAGTCCTGATTCAATAATCGGCTCAGGTGTGCCATAATCCGGCTCACCAATTTCCATGTGAATAATCTCTTTGCCTTCCGCTTCCAATTGCTTGGCACGGCGTAATAACTCCATGACATAAAAAGGAGTTATGGATGCCATTCGCTTTGCTACTTGCATAATTTTCCTGCTATCCCTTAAAAAGATTTGTTAAATTTTACTGATTTATCTTGCTTAATTGTCATTATCCTGATAAAAATGCGCAGTTTTTAATTAATCAGGAGCTAATGGATGACCAACAGCATATCAGCTGAAAGCACACCTTTTAATTTTACGCCTTATCAGGAAAAAGAAGGCGAAGAATTTATGAATGAGGCGCAAAAGGCGCATTTTAGAGCCATTTTAACCAATTGGAAAAATGAGCTCATGCGCGAAGTCGATCGCACCGTCGATCATATGCGTGATGATGCAGCGAATTACCCCGATCCAAATGACCGTGCCTCTCAAGAATCTGAGTTTAGTTTGGAATTAAGAACCCGTGATAGAGAAAGGAAGCTACTTAAAAAAATAAATGAGTCACTTGTACTGCTTGACTCTGATGACTATGGCTATTGTGATGCTTGTGGAATAGAAATTGGCGTACGCCGTTTAGAAGCACGTCCGACGGCTGATTTATGCATTGACTGCAAAACAGCAGAAGAAATTCGTGAAAAACAAATGAGCTAATTAGTACATCAACATTTCATCATGAAACATTAGGTTGTTTGCGATACAAATAAACTCAAATATTGGCCGCTACACCTAAAAAACGGCACTCTAACTTAGCTTACCTAAATTACAAACCGTGCAATCAATACCCTATTTATTAGAGCAAGACCACCAGCACGTATGGCACCCTTATAGTGCAGTACGTGCCGATACGCCTATTTACCCTGTCAAATCTGCTTCGGGGGCAAAAATAACCCTAATGGATGGCACTGTTCTGATAGATGGCATGTCATCTTGGTGGAGTGCCATACATGGCTATAATCATCCTGACTTAAATCAAGCCATTACACAACAATTGCAAAGCATGGCGCATATTATGTTTGGCGGTCTTACACATCAACCCGCCATAGAGTTAGCCACGCAATTAGTTGAAATGACTCCTGCGCCTTTGCAAACCGTTTTCTTTGCCGATTCCGGCTCTGTCTCTGTTGAAGTCGCCATCAAAATGGCCATTCAATATTGGCACGCAAAACAAAAACCTCAAAAACAAAAAATGCTGAGCATTCGTCATGGCTACCATGGCGATACTTTTGGTGCGATGTCCGTCAGTGACCCTGAAAATGGCATGCACAGCTTATTTAGCACGACATTAGCACAACAGCTATTTGCTGATGCGCCTAACTGCGGTTTTCAGCAACCCTGTACAGAGGCCGATATTGCCCCACTTAAGCAACAGTTGCAACAGCACCACCAAGACATTGCAGCGATTATTATAGAACCCATTGTTCAAGGTGCAGGCGGCATGCGTTTTTATGCCGCCGACTATCTGAAGCAAGTACGCGAATTATGTACGCAATTTGAAGTATTATTAATTTTAGATGAAATTGCAACAGGATTTGGTCGTACAGGCAAGTTATTTGCCTGCGAGCATGCCGACATAGCACCTGATATACTTTGCCTAGGCAAAGCTTTAACAGGAGGTTATATGACTTTAGCCGCCACGTTGACCACAAATGAAATAGCAGAGGGCATTAAACAAGGTGAACCTGGCTTATTTATGCATGGCCCTACATTTATGGCCAATCCACTCGCCTGTGCAACCGCTTTGGCTAGCTTAAAGTTATTACTCAACTCACCTTGGCAGGCAATGGTCAAAACGATAGAACACGCCCTGTTAACAGGATTAAGCCCCTGCAAGCAATATCCCCATGTGAAAGATGTCCGCGTCATAGGCGCAATAGGTGTGATTGAATTACAGCAAGCTATCAATATCAAAAAACTGCAACCTCAATTTGTGGCGGCGGGTGTTTGGGTGCGTCCTTTTAATAAATTAATTTACCTTATGCCTCCCTTTATTATCTCTACCGCTGAACTGCAACAACTCACTCAAGCAGTCATTCAGGTTGTAGCCAATATGGATTAAAATCTCTCTACGCGCCCTATTACGCACCTTCAGGACAAAATACTCCCTATCGCAAATAAAAGGCTAGCAATTTCTAACACATTAAGGCATGCTTTATCTGTTTTTGCGCCATAGTTTGCGCGAAATATAAATTGAATTTTTTATTTCCAGGAGAAAGTCATCATGAAAAAAGTTGTTTATTCTGTCGCTGTTGCGGCCTTATTATCGGGTTGTTTTGGTGGTTCTACCGCCGTTAAAGAGCCTGCGACCGCTGCGGTTTCCAATACCGGTGATGTAGTATCGAGTGCATTAAGTAATCGTTTAGTACAAGAATTAGGCATTACGCCGGCACAAGCTTCAGGCGGAGCAGGTTCTTTATTTCAAGTCGCTAAAGCCGGTATGCAAGCCAATGATTTCAACAAACTGGTTTCTGCCGTACCTGAGGTGAATAACTTAATGGGTGCCGCACCTAAAAGTAAAAGTGGTTGGTCACAAGTTGCATCAGGAACTTCTGCTTTAATCGGCGATAAAAGTAATACCTTAGGCCAGGCGGCCGCTTTAGCAGAAAGCTTTCAAAGCCTAGGTTTATCTTCTGATATGATAGGACAATTTACACCGATTATTTCTGATTACGTCAAAAAAGAAGCAGGCAACCAAATCTCTAAAGCCTTATTAGGTTCTTTATCCGGATTGTAATATAAATACTGCACGCGGCAACCGACTTAAGGAGAAGGATGGGGAGAGCATTTTTTGCTTCCCCATCATTGCACTACCTACTTTAAACAAAAAATCATCACCGCGTGCAGTTTCTTTGCTATTACCTTTTTAATTGATAGTAATATTGCGCCAATTGCTCAATTTCTACATCACTCAATTGCTCTGCAATCAAGCGCATGCGGCTATAAACATCATTATGACGCTCTCCTGATTTATACGCTTTAAAGGTATTGGCAAAATAGTCAGGCTGTTGGCCAGCTAAAGCAGGTATATCCTGCCGCTCTCCCATACCATCACTACCATGACAGGTAAAGCAAGGCGGAATGATTTTTTTACCATTGCCCTTTTCAACCAACACAACCGCTTTATCTAAGTTCTGTTTTTTACCTTTATATTCAGGTGCCGTCAACGAAGCAAACCACACGGCCAAATTAGCAGAGTCTTGCTCACTTAAGCCGGTAGCAATCGAATTCATTAAAGCATTATTACGTTTACCATCAGCATAGTCACGTAGCTGTTTATAAGTATAAGTCGCTAACTGCCCCGCGAGTGATGGAAAATTAGCCACTTGACTAATCCCTTTTTCACCATGACAACCGGCACAAGCACCTGCTAGCTGTTTCCCCTTCTCTAAATCAGCATTTTTAACAAAGCGCAATTGCTCAGGTGTCCAAGCAATATTTGAGGCGGGCTCTGCATTACCAAGTATCGGCAACAATAATAAACCCCATAAAGCAAATAATTGTTTCATATTTAAAATCCCCATGCGCTTGAGTCGTAAGTATCTAAAAAGAAGAATTGTAAAATAGGAATACCAAAACTAATCAGCATCAATACCCCAATGACTTTATTCCATATTTTTATATCATTCAGATATTCAGGCAAGGTACCCACAGCATGTATTGGTTCTGCATATTCAACTTCCCCTGTAAACACTGCACTCGTATTCGAAAACTGTGTTTTAAATAATTGATAAATAAACAAACAAGCTGAACCTAGCAAAACCAAGCCGCCAAAAATCATTAATAATTCATACGGCTCCCAAGAAAGCGTGAGTAAATTATTATACACAACGCTGGAAATACGACGTGGCTGACCCAATAAACCTAAAACATGCCAAGGGGTAGTCATAATGCTCATACCAAGAAACCATGTCCACAATTGTACTAATGCCAAATTATTTGAATATAATGGCTTTTGGGTCAAAATGGGCCATAAATAATAAGCAATGGCAAAATACATAATGACGGTCGTGCCTGCAAAAATCAGGTGAAAATGCCCAGGCACCCATGCGGTATTATGAATCATCGCATTCATCGCATAGCTGGCATTGATCAACCCTCCAAAACCACCAAAAATCAGCATTAATAACGATAAAATGACCGCCAGTACCATTGTATTAGTCCAAGGTAAACTACCGATCCAGCCAAATAAACCTTTGCCACCCCGTAAACGCCCTGCTATTTCCAACGAGGCAATCACGGTAAAGCCTGTCAAGAAAGTAGGCAAAGCGACCACAAAAGTCCCAATACCATGCAACATTTTCCAGCCGGCAGCTTGTTGTGGATCCATGTATAAATGGTGAAAACCGATAGGTAAACTAAAAACCACTAAAACGATAAAGGCCGCTCTTGCCGCTTCATCACTGAACAAAAATGCACCGGCTTGCTTAGGAACAAACACATAAAATGCAATATAGGCAGGAATCAACCAAAAATAAACAATCGGATGTAAGGTCCAGGCAAACAATGTACGCGCCAACCCAGGATCAATGGTATCTGTCCAGCCCAAAGACCATGGCACTATCAAAAATAAGGACTCTAAAGCCACCCCTGCACTAGTCCATAACCACAATAAAGCATTCATGGTCGTTGCAAACATAGCCAGCGGAACTGCCTCACCCGGATTATCTTTTTTCCATTGCAAAAACATGACAATCATAATGCCACACCAAACCCAAGACCCAACAATCAATAACGTCGCCCCTAAATAAAATAGGTAATGCGCCTGTGCGGGGGGATAAAATGTATACATCACTGAAGCCAAGCCCAATAAAAGAGGAATGGCAGCTAACACTGTGCCTAACAAGGCCAAGCCAAAGCCGCCCCAAGCAAGTGGCTTATTCCACACAGGCACTTTTAATGATGTTGTCGCCGTATAATAACCAAAACCCATAATAAAAAAAGTGGTCAAGACATAAGCCATTAAAACCCCATGGGTGCTGACAGATGCAAAATAAACTGTCGGTGAATCAAGTGCCGAAATAAAGCCGCTACGCTCTAATACTTGATATTCCCCCATAAAACAGGCCAATATAAAAGCAATAAAAGCAACATACATGTGGCTTAACGCCAATCTTCTTTCTGCTATATCAGTCATTATTTTGCCACTCCTTTAGAAGAGGTTTGCAATGCACGCCACTTATCTTTTTCAAGCACATCGATTTTACTCCACATATGGTCATGCCCTAGGCCGCAATACTCATTACATAAAACAGGATAATCTCCCGGTTTAGGAAAAGAGGATTCTACCTCTGCAACAAACCCCGGTATGATCATGGTACTCATGTTAGTCATTGGAATATGCACCCCATGCACAACATCAATACTCACCCAACGAAAAGTAATTTTAGTATCCGCCGGCACCGTTATTTTTTTAGGAAAAAAGGAATAACGCCCCGCCACCATGCGTACAATAATATTACCGTCATCATCGACCTCTACCCCTAAATTATCTTCAGCAAACTCCTCACTTAAATGTAGTGTTGCCGAATTGATTGTTTCTACATTACTCGGTGCATTAACACTATGAAACAATGCATCCAGCATAATAATGCCAACAAAAAGGGCACAAATACCTAACGATATTTGTGCCCACTTTTTTTCTAATGGATCAATATGCATTATGCCTCCTAATTCAACATGCCACGAGGTAAAAATACCCCGTAATAGAGAAACAGCCAGCCCACAACCATACTTGCCCCTACCATGATCATCAAAGCCCATGTGCCCACCGGCGCACTTTCCAATATTTTTTTGCGTTCTTCTTCACTCAGCTCAGTCATTACTCCTCCTAAAGGATCTTTATGATTTTATGCAGAAAATAGTATCTTTAGATAATTAGAAGTTACTAATATATCAACCTTATATAAAGTCTGTCAATAACAATTCAATCCTCGCCAGATTAAATTCGAAATGCCCCTGTAATTATTCTTATCCTAGTAGGCATGGTACTTTTAAGACTTATCTCTGACAGCCCAATACAATTTAGCATTCTTACCATCATCCTGTAACAATAGATATTATGTTTCCGCTCCTACACCTAAATTAGGAGCAATCAATATTTTGCCTCTTGCTATAAAATCCACAATCTTCTTTTCTCACAGTATAATGCAAGCCTTGAGCATATGATTAAACAATCCGTTTTCATTTTTCTCTTGCATTAATATTTTGGAATTTATAGGCTTTTCTCATGAAACAACGACATCAATTACCACTTAGCATTAGCTTTTGCATCATCAATGCCCTATCCATCAACGCTGTATTCGCGGCGGATTTAACCCGTAGTCAAGTCCAAGCACTACTACAACAAGCGACCGCCGACAAACCGGCTGATTTAAGGCGTAAAAACTTAACAGGGGTAGATTTATCTAAACTGGATTTTCGTAAAGCGGACTTGTGGGGGGCTGACTTGCGTGGTGCTAATTTAAGTCAAAGCAACCTCTCGGGGTTAGTGCTAGATTTAACCGTGATGACCGGCATTAATCTAGCAGGCGCAAACCTCTCTAACGTCAGTATTTTTGGTGTGAGTATGATGCGTTCTAATTTAAGCCATGTCAATTTCAGCAATAGCCGTGTGATTGCCAACTTAGATGGTTCCGATATGACGCATGCGAATTTATCTAATGTCAGATGGGGCGCGGATATGAAAAATCAGCCCATGGGCTTGATGCGCGTTAGCCTTAATAAAGTCAACCTAAGCCACGCTAATCTAAAAAATGCCGATTTAGGCCGTGCTACAATGCGCTTTGCTAATTTAACTGATGCTAACTTAGAAAATAGCATATTACTGTCGGCAGAATTGGCTGCGGCTAATTTTACTCATGCCAATGCAACAAATGCTGACTTTACAGCCGCCAAATTAGGTGAGGCTAATTTTACGGGAGCGATATTGACGGGCGCTAATTTTACGAAAGTACAAGGTTTAGATAGCACCCGAGGTTTAAAAAATAATACAACAAAAACGCAAGACTTATTTAACTGAGTCTCTGCTCATGTCTTATTTGTACCATATCCCACAGTACCGGTACGATAAACAGAGTGAGCAATGTAGCCGTGACTAACCCTGTCACAAATGTTGATGCCATAGAGCCCCATACCAATGAATAATCGGGAATTCCAATAGCCATAGGCAATAAACCAAGGGTAGTTGTCAAGGTTGTTATGATAATGGGGCGCAACCTCACCCGAATGCCTTCCTTAATCGCATCGTGCCGATTTAAACCGGCACGATAGCTTTTGTTCATAAAATCTACCAGCATTAGTGAGTCATTGACCACCACCCCCGCCACGCCGATTATCGCCATAAAACTATTAACGGTAAAGAGAGATTGTGTCAAAAATTTACCTAAAATAACCCCTGTTAAAGCAAAGATAATAGCCGATAGTATAATAATGGGTTGCAGATAAGATTGAAATTGTGCGGCCAAGATAAGATAGATAATTAAAATTGACAGTACAAATGCAAATGCAAGGGAGCGATAAGAACGCGCAGTCGATTCATTGTCGCCTGCAAAAATTAAGCTAGCCCCTGGGTAGTTAATACGGATACTTTCATAAAAACTTTGAATTTGATGTTGTATGGCTGCAACAGAGGTTGATGCACCTGCTTTTAAGTTGGCGGTAAAATTAATAGACCTTTGCGTACCATAACGGTTTAGTTCACCCGGCTCACTATAGGTTTGTAATGAGACTAAATCCCCCAAACGTATTGGCCCTGTGGAGTGCTCAATAAAGGGAATGGCGAGTGCGCTCTGCATTGTTTCTATAAACTTAGGATCAATAGCCAGTTTTAAATCAATCTCCTCATCATTTAAACGATATTTTCCAATATATTGACCATCTAATACACTACTTGCCAAACGAGTCAGTAGTGCATTATCAAGCTCATACTCACTAGAACGCTCATGCTGAATAGCCAATCGAATAATTCGCTTTAATTGTCCTTGGTCAGAATCAAAATTGACCAAATAAGGCGTAATATCAGGAGTATGAGTTAAAAACTCATGCACTTTATCTGCCAATCCATGAATAGATTGCTCATGACTCCCCACAATCCGTACACTTAAATCTTTACCTGTAACAGGGCCTTCCTTTTGTGCTTGCACATCAATGATAAAACCTTGATGTGCAAACGTCTGTTGCAATTTATCACGCATCTTATCAAGGTATCGCACCGGGTCGGAAAACTGGCGCAACTCTTTAGATGGTAGCGTTACGGTTACATTACCATAGTTATTACTGAAGACAGGAAGGTAGTTATCACCCATGTATAAGCCCGCAGAACTCGCGGCTGATTGCGCATAACCTTCCCCCTCTTGCAGAATAAAGCGTGAAATTTCTCTTACCTTCGCATTAACCTCTTCAATAGGCATTTCTGAAGGTCCTTTAATATTGACATGATAGACTGAATAATCATTAGGAAAAAATTGAATTCTCACTAATGGGGCTTTGCCGGAAATCGAAATACCTAAAATGGCAATGGAACCCAAGAATAATAAGAAAACTAAGCTTAAGCTGATTTTGCGGTATTTTAAAGTAAATGTTAGAACATTAGCGGTCAGCGTACGAATAAAAGCCAGTAAAAAATCATCTTCTTCTAGTTGAACCGATAACGCCCTATCATTGCGTGGGCCAAAATCATAAAAATGAATGGGTAAAATAATCAAACACTCTATCAGTGAGGCAGTGAGCGCGAAAGAAACGGCAACAGGAATTTGTGCAAAAAATTCTCCCGTAGGCCCACTCATCAATAACATAGGTAAAAAAGCTGCAATAGTGGTAAGTGTTGATGAAATAACAGGCAATGCAACTTCTGATGTTCCCACGACAACCGCCTGTTCAATATTGCGGCCTTCTTGAATATGCCGATAAATATTTTCAGTTACCACAATGGCATCATCAACAATAATCCCCGTGACCAACACAAATGAAAATAAGGTCATTTCATTAAGGCTTCCTCCTGTTATATACATAAATAACATCGTAATAATGAAGGAAAAAGGAATACCTATGGTAATAATCCCTGCATTTCTAAGCCCCATAAAATACCATATGATAGTTGATACCAAGATCATACCTACTAACATATTCAGTCCTAAAGTACTGATGCCATCTTGAATCTTAAGTGTTGAATCTTGCGTAAGTGCTACTTGCAAGTGTTCTTGCTCTAATAAAGGCTTTAATTTTTCTAACGATTGCAGTACGCTATCTTTAATATCTAGGGCTTTACCGGAATCCGTTTTAATGATTTTTATGGCAATCGCATTTTCACCATTGACCGATGAAATGACAACCGGATCGCGATAATCCAAATGAGCAGATGAAATTAAATTCTCTAATCGAATCAGTCCTAAATCACCACTTTTACGAATAATCGTTTTAATCACTTGGGTACGATTATGAAATTTCTCATCTACTTTTATTAAATAATTACCTGTAGGCGTACTGATGCTTCCGGCAGGAATGGATAAATTAGCGGCCTGTAAAGCTTGCACAACTTCATTATAACTCACCCCATTTTTACGTAATTTTTCGGGGTCTAAATTAATATGAAATTCTCGAACAAACTCGCCTGCAATTTGTATTTCTTTGACACCTGCAATTTTTTGCAATTTATTTTTGACTTCCTGCGCCATTAAGGCAAGTGTGCGGTTGCTATGGTTACCAATCAAATTGACAGTGAGGACAGGATAAAAGTCATTGACCGTAAAATTATTGATAACCGGCGGGTCGGTTTCAATAGGCAACTCATTAACAATATTCAGCGTTTTTAAACGCACCTCGTTATATAAAAACTCGTAGTCACTATCATCAATAAATTTCAATGAAATATGGGCGCGTTCAGGGTAGCTTGTCGCTTTCAACCATTCAATATTTTCAATGGTATCCAATGTTTTTTCTAGTTTTCGCGTGACCAGCGCTTCAACATCAACAGGTGATGCGCCAGGGTAGGCAATATCAATCACGACTTCCCCAAAATTAACATTAGGGTAACGCTCAGTCGGTAACTCTGATATTGCATAAAAACCGGCGACGAATAATAAAACAAAAACCAGATTAAAAAAAATCTTTTGTTTTAGGGAAAAACGTACGATTGCATCCATAATTTAACGGTTTTGTAATTGAAATTGATCGCCTATTTTTATATTTTGAGCTGAAATTTTGGCAATCTCATCATTTAAATAGCCTTGTAACATAACACGAATTCTTTTGCCGTTTTTGCGTGTTAACCAAACCTCTTCAAAGCGCTCATCTAGAGCCTTTTTAGGAATAAGATAAGTCTGCATCTGATCAGGAATATCCAAGCTCAGTTCCGCTCTTATGCCACTACGTTGCATAGGCACGTCTTGAATCAACAGATCGACTCGAATTTTATGTGAATGCTCATCAAAAGCAGGAGAAATGCGTTCAATCGTTGCAGGAACATCCTTTTTATAGTCAGGTAAATAAACGGTAAAGGGGTTTGATTTTTGTTGTAGTGCTTCTAGCTCAATAACTGTTAGAGTCAGTGGTATGAGCAATTGTTGATAATTGCTCAACTGTGCAACCGGAACGCCTATATCAACCCATTGCCCCTTTTCTATATGACGTTCGGTGACCACCCAACCTTTAGGTGCTTTAATACAGTGTCGTCTTTTAGTTTCTTCCAGTTTCTGTTTTTCAATTTTTGCGCTTTGAATGGCACGATACGCAATTTCTTTTTGTCGAATTAAATCATCAAGCAAACTAACGGCAGCACTACGGGTTTGCACTAATTTTTTATGGCGTTGCACTTGCTTGCTAAGATACCTTAAATCAACCCCATGTTGTGCAATACTGTTTTCAATCGCAGCAATATCAAGTTTAATAAAAGTATTGTCTAAACAAGCAAAAATACCATTTTTAGGAATTTTATCAGCAATGTCTGCATAAATATGCGTCACCTTTCCTGAAACCTCACTTGCAATAGGCATACTTCGCCGTGCACGCGTAAAACCTGATAAAGTGATTGTTTGAAATGCAGGCTGTATGCTAACGAATTCTCGTTTATCTGCATAACAAATATTGCTGAACCAACATAACAAAATGACAAAAAGTAGCTGCTGATGTGTAATTTTATGAGAGGTCATAATCGTCTGGCTTAGGCAATGGTGAGATTAACAGAAAACTTAGAGGTATTATGGTAGAACGATATTTATAGTCAACTTATATCCTTATAATATATCCTATATACTTTATTAGTGGTCAACTATGCATTTGTTACAAATTAGGCACTCAAAACCGATTGGCAATAAGAAAAATTAGATGCCATACAAACTTTCAATAATAAGCCTTATTGCATCTTACATGAGGAAATAAACTTAATGGCTGATTTTGCATTTTATAGTTATTTAATAGGCTTAATTACTTTCATTTTAGTCCTATTGCTCGCATTTGCTAGGCTTAATAAAAACACCTTAGTCCCTCACTTTGCTTTAGCGGTAGGCACTTCAGTTGCTTGGATGGCTTTAGTCGTTTTTACGGTCAGTCATGACACAGCCTATATCAGTGATACATTTTCTGTAGAAACATTACGTAATGCTACCTGGTTTTATTTCTTAACAATCTTAATATCACAGCAAATATTTTTTAACAAATATACACTATTAAAACAGTCCAAAATGACCGTTTTATTGTTTATCTGGATGGTTATTGTATTTGTTGCCGAATTATCTTCAACAGTACTCGATGTTATTACCCGCTTATTAGGCCAAGATTTACGGCTACTTGCTCATGTCAGTTTTGCCATCATTGGTTTAATGTTAGTTGAACAGTTATATCGCAGTGTTGATAAAGAACAACGCTGGGCGATTAAATATTTATGCTTGAGCTTGGCAGCCATTTTTACATTTGACTTCATTATTTATAGCAAGTCATTGTTATTTGGTAAAATTGACTTTATGTTATGGAACTCACGCGGTTTAATTGCCGCATTATGCGCCCCTTTGCTAGCCATTTCCTTTAGCAGGTTACAAGACAGCCAAGAACAGGTCACCGTATCCAGAACAATAGTCGTTCATACAACCGTACTTTTCGGCGCCGGTTTATATATGATATTAATGTCATTGGCTGGGTATTATATTAAAAATTTTGGCGGCAGTTGGGGCGCCATTGTCCAAACATTTTTTATTTTCTTAGCTGTACTGTTATTAATTATATTATTTGCCTCAGGTACCATTCGAGCTTATATAAAAGTTTATTTTAATAAGCATTTTTTTCAACACCAATATGACTACAGAGAAGAATGGATTAAACTGAGCCGTGAAATAGCAACTTTACATTCATTAGAAGAACTTTCCCAGTTTATCATAAAAACCCTTGCAAACTTTGTAGGAAGTTCGGGCGGCGGCTTATGGTCTACTAATGACCAAGGCATATTTTATTTAGCAGAGAACTGGTCATTAGGCTTTGATTCAAATATTACTTTTAATGGCAATGATAAATTTATTCACTTCTTAAGTGAAAAAAAATGGGTCATTGACTTTTGTGAGTTTAAAAATAATCCTGATATGTATGATAAGGTAGACCTATCCCCTTGGCTGACCTACAAAAATATTTGGCTCATTATCCCTTTATTACAACAAAATAAAACAGTAGCTTTTGTGGTCTTAACCAAACCATTAGTTATGCGGCAATTAAATTATGAAGACCATGACTTACTTAGAACCGTTGGCATGCAACTCGCGAATGCGTTAGCATTAAGCAAAGTAACAGACGACTTATCACGCGCGCGTCAATTTGAAGCATATAGCCGCTTTTCTGCTTTTCTGGTACATGATATAAAAAATTTAGTCGCGCAAGTTTCCATGATTGTGAAAAATGCAGAAACGCACCGCCGCAACCCTGAATTTATTGACGATGCAATTGATACTTTAGAAAATGTCGTCAATAAAATGGAGCGTTTATTAGCGCAACTAAAAAAAGGGGAAGTAAAAACAACAACCATATCAGCAGTCAATTTAGTCGATATAATATCTGATGTAGTATTACAACAAGCAGGACAGCTACCCAAAGTGAGTATTGATTGCAATTTAAATGAATGTTTAATCTATGCAGATAAAGCCCGTTTCATCGCCATACTGGGGCATTTGGTACAAAATGCACAAGATGCAACACCCGATGATGGCCACATTAGCATCGCTCTCAGTTGTATAGAGAACTTTGCATTAATTGACGTATCTGATACCGGCTACGGGATGGATCATACCTTCATAACAGAACGCTTATTTAAACCGTTTGATACCACAAAAGGTAATGCCGGCATGGGCATTGGCGTATACGAAGCGCGTGAATATATTATTGCTCAAGGTGGAGAAATTACCGTTACCAGCGAGCTAAATGTAGGCACAACATTTAATATCAAATATCCTTTAGTTAAGAGGGTAAGTAAATAAATATGGATAATAGACCCGTTTTACTCGTCATAGAAGATGACTTAGGTTTACAAAAGCAATTCAAATGGAGTTTTGCTGACTATCAAGTCGTCATTGCTGGCGATAGAGTCTCAGCAATAGAGGCAATACGCCGGCATATGCCCAGTGTTGTCACTTTAGACTTAGGTCTGCCACCCGACCCCACTAATGCTAGCGAAGGACTGGCGACATTAAAAGAAATCCTCCAAATATCCCCCCATAGCAAAGTGATTGTAGTCACGGGTAATGATGATCGCGAAAATGCCATCAAAGTTATTGCCATGGGAGCTTATGACTTTTACCAAAAGCCGCTTGATATTGATATTTTAAGCTTAATTATTAAACGTGCTTTTCAGTTAAATGATTTAGAGCAAGCACATAGCACACTACAGCAACAAAACCATGAGCCTTTATCAGGTATTATTGCCATTAGTGACGTGATGCAAAAGCTATCTCGCACCATTGAAAAGATTGCACCGAGCAATATTACCGTCTTATTACTAGGTGAAAGTGGCACTGGAAAAGAAGTTTTAGCACGCGCACTGCATGAGTTGAGTGATCGCGCGACCATGCCTTTTGTTGCTGTCAATTGTGCCGCCATTCCGGAAAACCTCTTAGAAAGCGAGTTATTTGGCTATGAAAAAGGGGCGTTTACAGGAGCTGTCAAACAAACTATTGGTAAAATTGAATTTGCCAATGGGGGAACTTTTTTCTTAGATGAAATTGGTGACCTACCTATTAACTTACAAGCAAAATTGCTACGTTTTATCCAAGAGCGCGTCATAGAGCGTATCGGCGGACGTGAGGAGATTCCCGTTGATGTACGCATTATTTGTGCAACACATAAAAACTTACGCACATTGATAGATGAAAAAAGTTTCAGAGAAGACTTATATTACCGCTTAAGCGAAATGCAAGTAGACATTCCCCCTTTAAGAGAGCGCGAAGGAGATGCCATTGTCATCGCTAAAGCATTGCTCGACCGCTATGTAGCACACGAAAGAAAAACAATCAGAGGTTTTACTAGCGAAGCAAAAAAAGCCATTGAAGTGTATACATGGCCAGGAAATATTCGTCAGCTAGAAAATAAAATTAAACGCGCCGTGGTGATGACGGACAAGATTTACATTGATGTAGACGATCTATCACTACAATCCTCTACAGAAACAGAAGACAGTATTCCATTAAATCTAAAGCAAGTGCGCGAACAAGCCGAAACCACTGCTATTAAACGTGCATTAGCCCATTCAGATTATAATGTGTCCAATACGGCAAAATTATTAGGGGTTACTCGGCCAACGCTGTACACATTACTGCATAAGTATGGTATTGAAATACATCATGCATCTTAATCTAAAGGTTAAACTTTTTTAGTTTTTCGACTAGGGTTGTACGGCGCATATTTAAACGCTTAGCAGCATGCGCAACCACACCATGACAGTCATTTAAAGCTTGTTGAATCAAACTTATTTCAACTTCATTAAGATACTCTTTTAAATCCATGCCTTCTGCCGGTAATTGTGCTCTAAATACTGTTTGTACCACTTCTTGTTCAATTTTATCTTCAATTTCCTGTGCTAATTCCAGAAAATGCTCGGCAGGCTCTTCCACAACGATTTGCTCCGACACACTAAATTGACGAAATTTTGATGGCAAATCCGCCACATCCACAATACCATTAGGGTGCATAATGGTGAGACGCTCAACCAAATTAGCCAATTCACGGACATTGCCCGGCCATGCATATTGCATCAGCACATTAATTGCATCAGGTGTCAATGTAATTGAATCACGCTTAGCATTCACTAAACGCGCCAATAAATCTTTTATTAATAAAGGAATATCCTCTATGCGCTCTCTTAACGCAGGAATTTCGATTGGAAAAACATTCAGCCGATAATACAAATCTTCGCGAAATAAATTGTCTGCAATAGCCTGTTCTATATTACGATGTGTAGCAGAAATAACCCTCACATTACAATGAATGGTTTTATTGCTACCGACTCTCTCAAAACTACGCTCTTGTAACACCCTTAACAATTTAACCTGCATCGGCATCGGCATATCCCCTATCTCATCTAAAAATAAGGTTCCTTCTTCCGCCATCTCAAATCGGCCTTGGCGGGTTGCTAATGCACCGGTAAAAGCCCCCTTTTCATGACCAAATAACTCACTTTCCAATAATTCGGCAGGAATTGCACCACAATTAACCGGTACAAATGGCTTATTGCGACGTGCAGAAGCGGCATGTAACGCCCTAGCAACTACTTCTTTCCCCGTTCCCGATTCACCTAATATCAAAACGGTTGCATCTGAATTGGCAACTTGCTCAATTAATGTACGCACTTGCATGATTGCTTGGCTTTTCCCCGCCAAGCCTTTATTACCCATACTTGCTGAAGGAGAGCTTTGCCGATTAGGGGCAGGCAAAGCCTGTAACACCTCCATCAATACCGAATAAGTCACCGGCCACTCTTGAATGGAAGCCACCATTGCTTGCATAACACTTGGAACTTGCAGCAAGCCACCTTTGTCAATTAATAGAATAACGGGAATTGCTGTTGTTTGATGCAGTATTTCCTTAATAATACTCACTTGGCGCTCTGTTCCCAAACCCACGAATATTGCAACAACACCTTCTAATTGCGTTAAACTTGATGATAAATTCTCAGTATCGAAAAATACAACTTGATACTCAAGAAACTGAATAACCGCAGTAAATTGTTCTCGCCTACTTTGATTATCATCAATTAAAATAATACGCGCATCAGCCATACAAAAAACCCATTTATTATTGAAAGTAACCTGCTACTAAAATTTTGCCCAAATCAGCTAAAAATCAAAGTATTCATTGCAACAGCACATCTTCATAGGCAAGTTAAGCATTCTTTATAATGCATGTCAAAAAAATGTCGCTATATCATATTCTTCCAATAAATAGTTAATGTGAATTAGCTAACAATTATAAAATAAATAAGCCTATTTCTATGGACGAAACTTGACAATTATTGTACATCGTAGAAACTATAGTCAACTTAACTCATTTTTGTGTCTATTTTGAACGATATTCCTATCAGTGTGCTCTTTGGCATACTTGCTCTATTACTCTGTTTATCTGCTTTTTTTTCAGGCTCTGAAACGGCATTAATGACATTAAATCGTTACCGTTTACAACACCTTGTAAAACAAGGACATAAAAGCGCAAAAAAAGCACAAAAACTATTAAAGCGTCCCGACCGGCTCTTAGGTCTCATATTACTCGGCAATAACTTTGTCAATATTTTGGCATCTTCCTTAGCAACTATCATTGGCATGCGCCTAATGGGCGACGAAGGTATTGCCATTGCTGCTGGCGTACTAACACTTGTCGTCCTTATTTTCTCCGAAGTCGCCCCTAAAACATTGGCCGCGCTCAAACCTGAAGTGATGGCTTTTCCGGCGGCTTGGGTCTATAGTCCTTTATTAAAATTATTCTACCCCATTGTCTGGTTTGTTAATCTGATTGCCAATGGCCTGTTGCGTATTTTGGTGTTAAAGCGTCTGAAAACAAAGTCCCCTCATTGAATAAAGATGAGCTGAAAAGCATTGTTGCAGAAACCGACTCACTTATGCCTGAAAAATATAAAAATATTCTTTTAGGCATTATTGACTTAGAAACGGCAACGGTTGAAGATATTATGACCCCTAGAAATGAAATTGTAGGGATTAATATTGAAGATCCAATTGAAGACATTGTTCTACAATTAAAGAAAAGTAAATATACTCGCCTTCCCGTTTACAAAGAAAGCATAGACCGTGTTATCGGCTTCTTGCATTTAAGAACGGTTCTAATACAGATTTTCGATAATGAAGATTTTTGTAAACAAGATATAACCAATAACCTCATCCCGCCCTTCTTCATCCCTGAAACAACCCCCTTACATAAACAAATCCAAGACTTTAAATTTGAGCATATCCGTATCGGTCTGGTCGTTGATGAATATGGCGATGTACAAGGTTTAGTCAGTATGGATGATTTGCTACAAGGTATTGTCGGTGAAATCATGATTGAAGAAGCAGATGTCAAAAAGCGTGATGACGGTAGCTATCTCGTTGATGGCAGTGTAACTGTCAGAGAGCTCAACCGCATTACCCACTGGGACTTACCTACAGAAGGCCCTAAAACAATCAATGGTTTAATTATTGATTTTCTTGAAAACATCCCACAACCGGGAACCAGTCTTATATTACATGGTCACCAATTAGAAATACTTAACCGCAATAAACACGCTGTTACTATGGTGAAAATTATGCCTTTAAAATAAACCCAGCCTAGCCTTAAAGCCATATTTTAGTTTTTTAGCAACATCCCCAAAATACGACTATACTATAATAAAACTCCGTATCAACATCATCAAAATAGAATGGCTAAATTCACCGTTTTTTTTAAAGATAAACCCATACATTCCGCAATATTTGAATCAGGTATCGTGCATATTGGGCGTGATGAAACCAATGATGTAGCGGTTGATAGTTTGGCGATTGCTCCGGCTCATGCGGCAGTTATTATTACTCAGGCTAATAGCATCATTAAGCAACTCAACGCCGAGTTTCCATTAATCATCAATGGAGAACAGCTTAAAGAGTGCGTCCTAAAGAATGGCGATACCATTACCATTGGCAAGCATCGAATTGTGTACAGCAGTACAGAAACAGTTGTAGAACCTGTCGTTCCAATCACACAACAGCCCTCTGATGAAAATACATTTCATGATAATTTATTAAACGCTCGTAATGATGCTGTTGAAGGTAATTTACAAGTCATAGGTGGCAAACATATAGGGCGGCTCATTCCGCTTAAAAAAAATATGACACGTTTAGGTCGTAATGGGGCAGGCATCATCATCATAACCCGCCGTAAAGAAGGATTTTATGTTTCAACCTTAGAACCTGATGACAGCATAAAAATTAACAATGAAGCTTTAGGTAACCAAACCATTTTACTTAAAGATAATGATGTTATTTTTATAGATAGCCTACCTATGCAATTTTTTACAGAACAAAATACCTAAATGACTCCTGAAAACGATCAACGTCAATTTCATCGCATATTTTTTAATGCCAAAGCTGAGCTTTCTTGTCAAAATAAGCAATGGGCTTGCCAACTATTAGATATTTCTTTACGCGGTTGCCTGCTTCGTTTTCAAAGCCCCTGGGAGCAAAAAAATATAGAGGCACTCTATGCATTAACACTACAGCTATCGGAAACAACAGCCATCACCATGAATCTTTCAGTGAGCCATGTCATCGGCAATGAAGTCGGCTTCAAATGTGAGCATATTGATTTAGATAGCATCTCGGCACTGCGACGCATGGTAGAGCTCAATTTAGGCGATAGCACCCTATTAGAACGTGATTTAATCGCTCTTTGCCATTAAATTGCAAAAATACCACCTGTAAGCCCCCTTCTTTATGGCCAAAAAAAACACTGCATTTGTCTGCACCGAATGCGGTTCCGATTCTGCTCGCTGGGCGGGTCAATGCAGTGCCTGTAAAGCCTGGAACACTATCAAAGAAGTTCATTTAGGTAAAGCAAGTAACACGCAACACTTAGGCTATAGCGGTACCCAAAGTGGTATTCAATTATTATCCGAAGTCAGTATCGAACAAACCGAGCGTTTAGCAACCGGTATAACAGAATTTGATCGCGTATTGGGTGGCGGGATTGTTGGTGGGAGCGTCGTACTCATTGGTGGTACACCTGGCGCTGGAAAAAGCACCTTACTATTACAAGTGATTGCCAATATTGCCAAACAAAATATCAGTGTACTCTATGTATCAGGCGAAGAATCGTTACAACAAATTGCAGAGCGAGCCATTCGCCTAAAACTGCCACTTGATAAAATCAAAATGCTAACGGAAACCTCCGTACAAAGCATTTGCACGGTACTCGATGAGCTTAAGCCCAATATTTTGGTCATTGACTCCATTCAAGTCATGCACTCACAAACATCAGAATCAACGCCGGGTTCTGTTTCACAAGTAAAAGAGTCTGCAGGCTACTTAACCCAATACGCCAAAAAAAATAATGTCGCCGTCTTTATGGTAGGACACGTCACTAAAGACCAGTCTTTAGCCGGCCCTATGACCTTAAGCCATATAGTTGATACGCAACTTATTTTAGCCTCAACGGATGATGCCAGATTCAGAGTACTCAGAGCGGATAAGAACCGCTTTGGCAGCGTCGGTGAATTAGGTTTTTTTGCCATGGATAGCACGGGATTAAAAGAGGTTAAAAACCCATCGGCCATGTTTCTCAATCGTACTGAAAAACCTTCCTCCGGCAGTGTAGTCACCGTATTATGGGAAGGCACTCGCCCCTTATTGGTCGAGATTCAAGCACTGGTCACCGAGTGTCAATATGGCAATCCACGTAGATTAGCCGTTGGCTTCGACCAAAACAGATTAGCCATGCTACTAGCCATTTTAACGCGCCACGGGGGTATTTTTACGGCGAGCGATGAAATTTATGCCAATGTCGTAGGCGGTATCAAAGTCACCGAAACCAGCTCTGATCTAGCCATTCTTATTAGTATAGTCTCCAGCTTAAAAGACTTAATCGTTCCACATGATTGTTTTTTCTTTGGTGAGCTGGGTTTAAATGGAGAAATCAGACCCGTTGCTAATGGCTATGCCCGTTTAAATGATGCCGCCAAACATGGTTTTAAACGCGCCATCATCCCTAAAACCAATGCCCCAAAAAAAACCATGCAAGGTTTGCAAGTCTACCCGGTAAGCAGCTTAACAGAAGCACTCACAGCACTTGAGGAAATACGCTAAAAACATGATACTTAGCATCTCTTAGCGGTTATAATACTTATTTTCAAAATATAATAATAAGTATGCAATTGCATACAAGCAAAGGGTAAACCATGCTAGAAATAGAATACTCATTCCGCGAAAAAGATTTGATTCATTACAATGAATTGCAAATCGATACCTCCGCAGATTTACAAAAAAAATTAAAAAGAAATCGGCTTTTCTTTCCGGGCACTTTGGCTATTTTTGGCCTGTTTCTTTGGTCATACTATAGCGATTACCGTACCGCTCTGTATATCGTCACCATTTCTATTTGCTGGGCAATTGTCATTCCACAGATTATCATTTTAAGCTTTCGCAAAGGCGTTTTAAATAGCTACACACAAAAAGAAAAAGAAGCGATGTTCGGCCAATATAGATTGCGCATTGACCCTAAAGCCTTGGCTGAAAAATCGCCTAGCGGTAAACATAAAATGCCATGGAAAACTATTTTGCGTATCGAACATGTTCGTGATTATATCCATATTGTATTAGACAATGGTGCGGCACTTGTTATCCCATTAGAAACCGTTACAGATGGTGATATTCAAGAATTCGCTCGACAAGTTAAAAAAATGATTGATTTATATGGCTAGCAAAGCGGTATAGTCACGTAACCCTAGAGACCACAACCCAGCACGGAACAAACCTTGTTGGGTTGGTTTCAATTCCCCTTTAACTTCTTAGCTTAAGCTTACAAAAACCCCTCACGTTTTTGTATATAACGCCGGCAAGCATCAACACAATCAGGCTTGCTGACAAAAGGGCCGCTAATCATTTCAATTGTAAAAAACCACCATCCCTGTTCATTAATAAAATAACGGTCTTGAGGCTTAAAGACCGGATTATTATGTTGCTTTTTCTTTACCATACTCTTTTTTTCATATGCTGAATTTTAAAAATATCGCCTTACGCCGTGGCACTCGTGTTTTATTTGCCAATAGCTCCTTTACTTTGCACAAAGGGCAAAAAGCCGGCATAACAGGTGCAAATGGTGTGGGTAAATCAAGTTTCTTTGCATTAGTGCTAAACGAATTGCATCCTGATGAGGGTGATTTTAGCATGCCACCCAATTTAGCGGTTGCCCATGTTGCACAAGAAACCCCTAGCACAAACCAAGCAGCCATTGACTATATTATGGATGGCGACCAAGAGTTAAGACAAATCCAACAAGCCATTATTAAAGCTGAGCAAGTAGATGACGGTATCAAACAAGCGGAATTATTTTCCAAAATGGAAAATATTGATGGTTATACCGCCAATTCCAGAGCCTCACGTCTAATGAACGGTTTAGGTTTTCAAACCGATCAAGAGCAGCTTAGCGTCAGCTCTTTTTCAGGAGGCTGGCGCATGCGTTTAAACCTGGCACAAGCCTTAATGTGCCGCTCCGATGTGTTGCTGCTCGATGAGCCTACCAATCATTTAGACCTCGATGCCGTTATTTGGTTACAAGATTGGCTCTGCAAATATCCCGGCACTTTATTATTGATTTCTCATGATCGTGAATTCTTAGATACCATTACCGATCATATCGTCCACATTGAAAATCAAGTAGCCGAAATCTATACCGGCAACTATTCTGCCTTTGAAAAAATGCGCGCAGAAAAATTAGCACAGCAACAAAGCTCTTATGAAAAACAACAGCGCGAAATAGCCCATATCCAGAGCTATATCAATCGCTTTCGAGCACAAGCAACTAAAGCCAAACAAGCGCAAAGCCGTATCAAATCCTTAGAACGCATGGAGCTGATTGCACAAGCACATGTGGACTCCCCCTTTCATTTCAGCTTTAGCAAACCGGATAAATTACCCAACCCCATGCTTAAGCTAGAACAAGCCGAAATAGGTTATGCGGATAAAATCATTCTGCATAATGTCAACTTATCCATCGCCCCTGGTGATCGTATCGGCCTGTTAGGGCCTAACGGTGCCGGTAAATCCACCTTAATTAAAGTACTCGCAGGTGAACTAAAAGCACAAGCAGGTACAACCCAATTTGCCGATACATTAAAACTGGGCTATTTTGCACAACATCAACTAGAACAATTACACTTAGATGAAAGTCCTTTATGCCATATTCAAA
>Ga0256839_1001311_pt1 | contig 30446 bp, 29 predicted proteins | sample 354166metaG_FD_185968 | JGI IMG/M metagenome (GOLD analysis project Ga0256839, IMG submission 185968) | Hydrothermal vent microbial communities from Mid Atlantic Ridge, Atlantic Ocean - 354-166 | ecosystem: Environmental > Aquatic > Marine > Hydrothermal vents | place: Atlantic Ocean: Mid... | reverse complement strand
GGATATTGCGCTCAGGCTCGCTACTCACTTCCCTGCTACTGGCGTCGCCGGCCTGGCGTAATCTCGATCCACTGCCGGTACTCGATCAGTCGATTGAGGATGAAGATGGGGAGGATGCGGATGATGAAAACGAGGAGCCACGTTGGTCTGCTGACCAAAACTTCAACAAGATGGTGTTTGAAGAGGTGAAGCCAGAGCGATAGCGCCACGAGACGACCGCGCTCAAGCCCTGAACGTCATCAGGTAACTCATTACGCAAGTTTTGGCGTTCAGATACGCCGGTTAGGCAGTTCCCCTTTGGCGAAGGGGGAAATTGCCAAAGATGATCGCCGGTTTCTACGCTTAGCGCCAGCCTGAACCTGATGAACACTGAGGCTTGCGTCAGGTAAAAAGCGCGATCACCACCGACAAGACGAGCAGATTGGCTAAGGTAATGTACTTCCCAGACTTGGATTTCCAGGCAAGCGCAGAAAAAACCGCTGCGCCGATCGCAAATGGAACAGGGGGTGGCAATGGTTGATGTCGGAATGCCTCAAGCGGAAAATCGAGCGCCGCTACCTGCTGCATGGCATCGGGTGTTTGGGACAGAAGAAGTACGCTCATCATCAGCGCCAATCCGCCAAGGATGATTCCAGACATGCTGAACACGTTCATAAATATTGCCTCCGGGAGTCGACGAGACACTTACGGCCACCGATCCACTCGAAAGCAACACGCCGAGTCAGGTCATGATCAGAAAGCCCGTGTGATCAATACCCTACCCAGCTAGGCTACAGAGGCGCCGGTACAAGGGTTGACCCGAATCATAGGCTTCCTTCGTGGTGGCACAAATGACAAATATCAGTGACAACGTTTCTTTTGCTGTCCTGCGCCCAGCTAACCCCACCTATTGGCACCCACCAACAGAAAAACCGTTTTTTTACGCATCCCTGCACCCCACCTCTGCGGGGCTTGCTCGCAAATTCGCTCCCGGCGAATTTGTCCCACTTGTACCTGACGCACCACAAAAAAAAGAGGGCAAAGCCCTCTTAATGTAGAAGTGTCACAATGACAAGAGTCCGATCCAATGGAAGATCGAACCGACAAACGCTGTCAGCCCAGCGACTTCCATTGAGTTTATTTATAGCGTAACAGCAGCGGGAAAAGTGTGATGCGGAACACAAATACTCCGGTTGTATGGTTCTGCCTCCCGGGGTTTTCCAGAGCCTGCTACGCCCCTGACTTCCCGACTTCCCCTGCTCCCCTTGCGCCAATCCAGCCTTCGTCTTTTGTAACTACTCAGCTCACCACTGGAGTGCGCCATCTCTGCGTCGCCTACATGGATGTAGGTGAGGGGCGTGAGCAGGATGCGGAAGCTTTGGGAAATGGTCATTTACCCATGGTAGAAAATTGCTCCATGCATTTTCTACACTTCCCACTTCCATGTGGGTCGTAAACTCACATTTCCCGCCTTGATCTGACACATTCCAGCGGCAATCTGAGCAGTTACGGTTCTACTTGAGCGGACGCTGAATAGTTACGTTCTTTTTTCCCTTTTTGGCTCGCTGACGACGAACCTCCTTAGGATCACAGGTAATCGGTCGGTAGATTTCAACACGATCATGTTCGCGCAGCACGGTGTCTTTGACGACGATCTTGCCGTAGATCCCCATCTTGTCGTTGGCTATATCGATTTGCGGGTAGTGGTCAGCAATGTGTGACAGCTCGACGGCCTCGATGAGCGTTGTCCCCGGTGCCACTTGCAGCGGGATAACGGTCTGCTCCTCAGGCAATGCATAGGCGACTTCAATGGGGATACTAGCTGGCATTTTTCACCCTTTTTTTACGCTGAGAATAACGATCAGCCATAAATTTTCCGCGCTCTTGCCACAAAGGCATCAACCAGGGAGTTGGCGACTGTATTGAACACAGGACCAATCGCCAGACTGACTAGCCGGTTGGAAAATTCGTAGTCCAGCTCCAGGGAAACCTTGCAAGCTTCACCATTTTTCAATGGTTGGAATCGCCAGAATCCATGCAGGTGTTTGAACGGCCCTTCGACCAGCGACATTTCTATTTTTTCCGGCGGGCTCAGTACGTTGCGCGTGGTAAAGGACTTGTGTACCCCACCCTTGGCCAGCTCGACACAGCCGGTGACGACATTCCCCTCGCGTGAGATTTCGCGCGCGGAAGCGCACCAGGGCAGAAACTCCGGGTAGCGTTCGACATCGTCGACCAGACGGAACATTTGTTCTGGGGAATAAGGCACGATGGCGTGCCGACTGATGCTGGTCATAGGTCGGCTTTGCCTTTTTGGATCAGGATGTGCCCCATCAGATGATACCTACCGAGTTGAGGAAGATGACGATCACCGCCGCTGGCGCAAAAAACCGGATCAGGAAATGCCATAGCTGGAACACGGCACCGTCAGGCATCTCCAACTCATCAAGCAGATGTGCACGCTGCATGATCCAGGCAACGAATATGGAAATCAACAGGCCACCCAACGGCAGCATGATATTGGTGGTGAGAAAATCGAGGTTGTCAAAGAAGGTGCGCCCGAACCATGTGACATCACGCCACTCGTTGAACGATAACACAGTGCCGATACCCAGCAACCAGGCAATGAAACCTGTGGTGACGGCTGCGGTCGCGCGTGGCATCGACATGTTTTCAACCAGCCAGGTGACGGCCGGTTCAATCAACGAGATAGCCGAAGACCAGGCCGCAAAGGTCAGCATGACAAAGAACATGACACCGATGATCGCACCCCCCGGCATCTGGCCGAAGGCCAATGGCAGAGTTTGAAAAATCAGTCCCGGACCCGCACCGGCTTCCAGTCCCTGAGAAAAGACTATGGGGAAAATTGCCAACCCGGCCAGCAGCGCCACCACGGTATCAGCGATGGCAACGACGAGCGTCACCTGCCCAATGGAGACGTGGCTGGGCAGATAGGAGCCGTAGATCATGATCGCGCCCATACCCAGCGACAGGGTGAAAAACGAGTGCCCCATAGCCACCAGAATGCTCTCGCCAGTCAGTTTGCTAAAATCGGCCCGAAACATGAACTCCACGGCGCGGGCGAAATCACCCTGGGCAATGGCATAGCCAACCAGCAGCACGAGAATCAGAAACAAGAGCGGCATCAACACGCTGACCGCTGTTTCCAGTCCCTTGCGAACACCCCTTGCCACCACGACAACGGTCATCACCATGAACAGGGTGTGCCAGCCAAGCAGTCGCTCCCAGTCCCCAACAAGACCAGCAAACAACTGCTCGACTCCCGCCTTATCAATGCCAGTGAACGCGCCGGTTGCAGCCCGCTCGACATAGGCCAGCGCCCAGCCAGCGACAACACTGTAGAAGGAAAGAATCAGGAATCCAGCGACAACGCCCATGATGCCGAGGAGCTTCCAGGCCTGACCAGCACCTGCTTCGCGCGCCAGTGTCGCCATTGTATTCATTGGGCTTTGGCGGCCTCGCCGGCCCAGCAGGATTTCCGCCATCATGATCGGAATGCCGATCAGCAGGATGCAAAGCAAATAGACCAGCACAAACGCACCACCACCATTTTCGCCAGTGATGTAAGGAAACTTCCAGATATTCCCCAGCCCCACGGCTGAACCGGTCGCCGCAAGAATGAACGCCAGCCTGCCAGACCACTCGCCGTGGATCGATGTCGATTCCGTTGCCACCCATCTGCCCCCTCTGTTGTTGAATTCGCCAACTTCGGCAAGGAATGATACCCGCGTTCCGCAAACGGATGAAATCCATCCGAAAAGCAGCACGTGACTGCTATAATGCACGGATGGCCAAGCAAAAGAAAAAATCACCCGCTACCATCGTGCAAAACAAGCGCGCACGATTCGACTACCAGATCGACGAGACCTACGAAGCCGGCATGGTGTTGCAGGGTTGGGAAGTCAAAAGTCTGCGTGAGGGTCGTGCCCAGATCAACGAAAGCTATGCTTTCATCAAAGATGGCGAAGCATGGATCACCGGCCTGCAAATCACACCGCTACTATCGGCTTCGACGCATATCACGCCCGACCCGGTGCGCCCGCGCAAGCTGCTGCTGCACCGCGAGGAGATCGACAAGCTGGTTGGCGCCGTCGAGCGCAAGGGCTATACACTGGTGCCGTTGTCGATGTACTGGAAAAACGGTCGCGCAAAGCTGGCATTAGGCATTGGCAAGGGCAAGAAAGCCCACGACAAACGTGCCACGGAAAAGGATCGCGACTGGCAGCGCCAGAAAGCCAGGGTGATGAAGCACTGATGGTATGCGTTTACTGCTGGTCTGAGGGTAACTGCTCAGCTACGGGACTGTGCTGATCAGTTACGTCTGAGGCGGCCCTTACCCGCGCCACAGCACTTGACCACCGTTGGCCTTTGCTACGACATCGAGCATCTTGTCATGCGCCTCGCGTTCCTGCGTGCTGGCCTTCAATACCGGTAGTGGTTCCGAACGCTCAAGCTTGATGATGTCATGATCGGCGCTGTCTTCTTCGGCTGACTCCTCATCATCGCCAAGCAGCAAGCTGCTCTGCCCGCCGGTCATCGCCAGATAGACATCGGCAAGGATGCGCGCATCCAGCAACGCACCGTGATACTCCCGGCTGGAGTTATCGACATCCAGTCGTTTACACAGGGCATCGAGGCTGTTGCGCTGGCCGGGGTAGCGGCCCCGCGCCATCACCAGACTGTCGGTGATGCTGCAATAATCCTCGATTCGCCCCCAGTTCCCGTCCAGCAGCGCCAGTTCGTGATTGATGAACCCCACATCAAAGGGTGCATTGTGAATGATCAGCTCGGCATCACGAACGTAGTCTATAAACGCTTCGACAACATCGGCCATGCGCGGTTTGTCGGCAAGGAATTCGTTGCTGATGCCGTGGACGGCGAGTGCGCCTTCGTCGATCTCGCGGTCGGGCTGGAGATACTGGTGATAGTTGTTGCCGGTGGGGCGCCGGTTGACTAGCTCAACGCAACCGATTTCGATGATGCGATGCCCTTCCCTCGGCTCCAGGCCAGTGGTTTCGGTGTCGAGTACAATCTGTCTCATAGCATTTCGTCGATTGCCCGGTTTGCCAGCGCGTCTACCCGCTCGTTCTCGGCATGACCACTGTGCCCGCGTACCCACTTCCATTCAATGTCGTAGCGTCCTGCCAGCGCATCCAGCCGCCGCCACAAATCTTCATTCTTGACCGGCTGGCGGCTGGCCGTGGTCCAGTTGCGCTTTTTCCAACCGTGCATCCATTTCGTGATGCCATCCATGACATAACGCGAGTCGGTGGTCAGCACGATGGGGTGACGATCGCTCTTGAGATGCTCCAGCGCATTGATCGCGGCCAGTAACTCCATGCGGTTATTGGTGGTATCGGCTTCGGCGCCGTAGATCTCCTTTTCCTGATCACCAAACACCAGCAGCGCACCCCAGCCCCCCGGGCCCGGGTTGCCACGACAGGCACCGTCGGTGTAGATCTCAATCTTTTGTGGCACGTTTGACTCCTCTTGCAGCGGGCTCGGCCATGCCGCCAGCAATCAACCGTGGCTTGGCCCGCCACGGTGCTTCCAGTGGCGTCAGCGTCGCCACCCGTTTTCTGGCAAGCAGTGCGTAGCCGCCAGCCACATTGGCGGACAACAGCGTCGCCAGACGTGCGGTTTTCGGTGAATGCCGCACCCAGCGAGGAAGGCGTGGATTGATCATGCTGAGCAGTTCCGAATACTGGACCTCGAACCCCAATACATTGAGCCAATCCTTGACCCGGCCCTGCGAATAGAGCCGGTAGCGCTTGCCCCGCAGCTTTTGCCATGCCGCCCACAGCGTCCACGAATCGATGCCAACAACCAGCAACTTGCCTTCGGGCATCAGAACACGCTCGATTTCACGCAGCAGCTGGTGTGGATCATCAACATATTCCAGCGTGTGCGCGATAATGACCATGTCGACCGAATCACTGGCAAGGGGCAGCGCCTCCAAATCACAGTGCAGATCGGCCTCATCACCGCAATCGGCACAGATACGATGATTGATGCGCAAACCGTCCAGCAGCACCCGCCGCGGCGGCAACGGCCCCAACTGAACGGCATGAAATCCAAACACGCCCTGCAACCAGGGGTCCAGCGTCAACTGCAGATTCTCGGTAAAGATCTGTCCTGACATGGAGTGATACCATTGTTCCAGAAGTGTCTTGCTGTGTTCCACCCGATCCTCCCCATCGAAATTGCGTAACCCGCCTGCTTTGACCAAACCAATCATGTATCCAAAATGATGCACTATATCAGCCACAATCTACATACAATCACCTGAGCACTTGATTAGTTCACAGTTTCCCATTAGTTTTCACCGACTTACAAATCCTGTGTTGTATTGTAGTGAGAACTGCCGGGCATTTGTGCTGTCTACTCAAGACAGGTAATGATAACCAGCTAGCCCAGACCATCGATAGCAGAGAGCACTGACGACGGATCGTCAGTGCGAACCAACAAGGCAAAGAACAATATGTATCAACCAATAACAACACATTCCTCAGGAAGATTGCCAATATCATCGATGCTGCTGGCATCACTGATCGCAATCACCACACTGCTTCATGCGGCATGGGCCAGCGAGGTGGAGTCCCCCCTCAAGTTCGCTCCGCGCCCCATGGCACCGCCATTGGAAATCGTCACCATCAAGGCCAGCGCCCTGGTGCCCGCCAGCATCGACAGCCAACCCATCAGGCAACGGACGGTCTGGGATCGAATTCGCAGCGAAGGGAATTTCTATTTCGACCCCGACAACAAACGCATACGCAAGGAGATGAAGCGCTATACCCGAAGCCCCAGATATCTCCTCAAGGTCACTGAACGTGCAGAACCCTTTCTACACTATATCGTCGAGGAGCTGCAAAACGCCGGTCTACCCACCGAGCTGGCACTACTGCCCATTATCGAAAGCGCCTACAAGGTCGATGCGCACTCGAAAAGCGGGGCGTTGGGCCTGTGGCAATTTATTCGTCCAACGGCGAAAGTCTATGGCCTGAAGCGAAACTGGTGGTACGAGGGTCGCCAGGATCTGCAAGATTCCACCCGTGCGGCAATCCAATATTTCAGGGATCTCCGCGACATGTTCGATGGTGACTGGCTACTGGTTCTCGCCGCCTATAATGCCGGGGAGAATACCGTCAAAGCAGCCATCGAGCGGAATAAAAAACGCGGCAAACGTACCGATTTCTGGCACCTCAGGCTACCCGACGAAACCATGGCCTACGTTCCCCGTTTTCTGGCGGTACTGGCTATCATTCAGCACCCTGAGGCCTATGACATCGAAATCTGGCCAGTGCCTGACAGCCCCTACTTCATCCCGATCGACGCTGGCAGCAAGACGCGCCTGTCCACGCTGTCAAAAGAGTATTCTGTCGACTTCAACACGCTGCACAGACTGAATGCCGGCCTGCGCCGCAAAACAACCCCCCCGAACAGCCGACACACCATATTGCTTCCTGTCGCTGAATCGAGTCAGACAGCCAGCAACGAAGCCGGAAATTTCATCAGAGCCGCCTTTCATGAAGCGACAGGAATTCCGCACAAAGTAAGATCTGGCGAAACCCTGAGCATGATCAGCCGCAAATACGGTGTCCCGGTAAAACACATCAAACGCAACAACGAGCTGCGCAGCGACCATATCCGTATCGGCCAAGAACTGCTGATACCGGAATCTTGATGCCTGCTGCTGCGGCGATCCTGCACACAGCAGTGACTCGCCGCTCACAACCCTTGTTTTCCACGCGCCGATTCCAACCAAAACCGGCAACCGATCGCAGCAGAAAATGCGCAACTAGCTGAACATCAAGGCTTGCAATGCTGGCCCGCCACCTTGGCGGGATGATAATAATAAACCTAAAGCAAGCTCAGCCATGAATGTACAAAACTATCGCGCCACCATCGCGCAGTATATCCCGATCAACTCCCTGTCGCAGAAACACTTCGAAATCCTGCTGAGTAAAGCTGAGGTCATCGAAGTGCCCAAGAACCGAGCGCTGTTCAAACGTGGTGATGTCGATAAATCACACTTCTATCTGCTGGAAGGCAAACTCTCGATCGAGGCCCCGGACGGTGAAAAAACAAGCATTTGCTCTGGTACCGATGAGGCAAGGCAACCCCTCGCGCAGCATCAGCCCCGAGAATGCACCGCCACCGCCACGACACCATCCGTCTGCCTCAAGATCGAAAGTAAATCTCTTGACATGATGCTGGCCTGGGACAACGCCAGCAACTATACCGTCGAAGAAGTGACGCCTGATACCCCGTTAAAAGCAGTAGATTGGATGAGCAACCTGCTGAAAAATCGTGTATTTCAAAAGATTCACCCGGTGAATCTACAGGCATTTTTCATGAAACTCGAACAAGTCAATCACCGCCAGGGCGATACGGTTATCCAGCAAGGTGAACCTGGAGAACACTTCTATGTCGTCGCTGAGGGTGCAGTCGATATTGTTTTCACCAGCAAAACCTGCCCTGAAGGCATGCTGCTGGCAACACTCGAACCTGGTGAATTCTTCGGGGTCGACGCGCTGATCGCCAACCACCCCCGTTCGGCATCGGCAGTCATGAAAACCAATGGCGCACTGATGCGTTTGTCCAAGCAGGACTTTCTAAGCCTGATCACAAAACCTGTGATTCGCGAGATCACCTTTCAGGATGCGGCCAAACTGGCGCGTTCCGGCAAGGCCGTTCTGCTGGATGTGCGTCTACCCGTTGAACACAACTATGCAAAGATCGAAAACAGCGTCAATTTCCCACTCATCTATCTCAGGCTGAAGCAGGACCTACTCGATCACGACAAGCTGTACATCACCTATTGCGACAGTGGAGGCAGGAGTTCAGCCGCAGCTTTCCTGCTGCAAAATCACGGCCTGAATGCCTGTGTACTCAAAGGCGGATTACAAGCGACACAGAAGCAGGCCCCCAAGGCCGATGAAGGAAAACAGGCAACCGCCTAAGTCGGTTCGTAACTGCTCAGATTGCCGCTGAAACGGGTCAGATCAATGCAGGAAATGTGAGTTTACGACCCACAGGGAAGTGGGAAGTGTAGAAAATGCATGGAGCAATTTTCTACCATGGGTAAATGACCATTTCCCAAAGCTTCCGCGTCCTGCTCACGCCCCTCACCTACCTCCTTGTAGGCGACGCAGAGATGGCATGTTTCAGTGGTGAGTTGAGTAGTTACGTCGGTTCAAGACGATCAACCCAGCAGCTTGCATTTGGAGAGTAGTAGGCGTGTAACCTTAACATCGGCAAATTTCAAGCATCAATCTGTTGTCTCGATCATATTCCGTCGCTGTTTCTGCCCTCCTGGTTCCTCTATAATGCCCGCTGTCGTCGACTCGGTAGTAAACGATACAGGGATGTTCACCTTCGCTCCCTCCCTTGGTCAGTTTGCCTCACGCAGTACTAACTGCGCCGAGGAAGCCATCAGTCGTCGCTACCTACAGCGCAAATCAGGGTTGTCACCAACCTGGAGAACATGGACCTAACAGGAATACTCGAGATCGCTGGCAGAACCGATACGGGAAAGGTTCGGGAGCAGAACGAAGACAGCATTGGCGAAGAGATCGAACTTGGTACCATCATTCTTGCTGATGGCATGGGCGGTTACCACGGCGGTGAGGTCGCGAGCGCGATCGCCGTCAACACCGTTTTGAACCACTTGCACGAACATCTGCCAGGCATCAAGACGGGGCAGATCGACAAGCGCACCGGATATTGCAGGGAAACCTTGATCTGCCAGGCCGCCATCGAACAGGCGAATACAACCATCGTCAAGGCAGCGCAGACGCAACCACAGTATCGCGGCATGGGCACGACAATCGTCGTCGGCACCTTCTTTGACAATCGACTGTCTATCAGCCATGTGGGCGACTCACGAATGTACCGTTTCCGCGACAACCATCTCCAGCAGATGACTGCTGACCACACTCTACTGCAAGAGCTGGTGGACAGGGGCTTCTACACGGAAGAAGAAGCCAACGAGAGCCTCAATAAAAATCTTGTGACCCGTGCACTCGGGGTCGAGAGCGAGGTCGTGGTAGATATGCACGAGACCTCGGTCGAAACCGGTGACATCTATCTGCTGTGCTCGGACGGACTGACCGATATGGTGCCTGACCAGGAGATCTCAGCCACCATCAAGACATTTATCAACAACCTCCAGGACGTTGCCGACAACCTGGTGGAACTAGCAAACGAACACGGCGGTCGCGACAATATTTCTGTCGTGCTCGCCCGACCCTTGAAACCGTTCCCGGCCCCCCCCGAGAACTGGTTGAGAAGAGTATTCAATCTTATTTTCAAATAATGGGTGAGTTATGGCGAAGCTGACATTGTCTACCGAAGGCAAAATACTGAAAGAGATTTCGATCGAAAAGGATTGCATGATCATCGGCAGAAAAAAAGAGAGTGACATCCATATCGATAGCATGTCCGTCAGTGGGCGTCATGCAAAACTCGTCATGATCAAGAATGATGCCTTCATCCAGGATCTCGGCAGCACCAATGGCACATTCCTCAATGCCGAGAAAGTCAGCCAGGCACACCTCGATGACGGTGACATCATCACCTTGGGCACCTACAGCCTCAAGTATGTCGCGGAACAGGAGGATGACATGCCGAAGAAGCTGAATGGCTCCTCCCACTCGGATGCATCGGATCAGACTCAGGCGCATTTGCAGATTCTCGATGCCCCAGACAACCAACCCAAGATCATTCCCATTACCAGCAAGATGGTCACATTGGGCAAGCCAGGCACTCACGTCGCTGCAATCACGCAACGCAACGACGATTACTATTTCGTTCATGTTGATGGCGGAATCTCAGGCGCTCCCTCAACAGTCAATGATGAGCCAGTGGCGGAACAGGGACGCCAACTGAAAGATCACGATGTCATCGAAGTGGCCGGGATCAAGATGGAGTTCCATACCGCTTGACGGCACGATGTCCACACACAAGGCTACTGCCAGTCTGGCAGTAGCCTCCCTGGCGAGAAGCCCCATCCCCTTTATTGGCTTTTCAGTAACACGTTAGATCACCTTGTCATCACCCTTCAGCCCTCCGCCGACGATACCGCTCATCGCAAAAAAGCCACCCTTCTTCTGCCGTCTGCCCGAGATATTGTGATCAAAGTACGCCAACAGCCGGTATGCCTCCGGTATGATTGCTTCCAACCTGTGAAGACTTGTTGCAAATAACAACCAAGCAATCACTGGAACACGGACGTTTCAAGACCCAAAACAACTTACAGGGCCAATCTGGCGGGCTTAAGCACTATAATGACAACGACTACGTTCGCGGCACATCGTAACGAATACGATGTGACCGACAGTATTGTGGTAACGGACGCCGAGTCCGTCAGGGTACATGTTTGTGAGCTGTACCTGTCCACCTATGGCAGCGGTCGAAACCTTGACCGTCTCAACCAGGCATTCACCGATTTTTCACGCCTGTTTCAGGGAAAATTCAACGGCTACCACGCCTGCGATACGCTTTACCACGACATGCAGCATACGCTCGACGTCACCCTGACCATGGCCCGACTGCTCAATGGCTACGAGCGAGAACACGCACTCGACCCACTAGGTGAAACCCGCTTTGTACTTGGCTGCGTCATCGCTCTTTTTCATGACGCTGGATATATCCGCACAATCAACGATCACACGGCACCCAATGGCGCCTATTACACACTGACGCATGTCAGCCGCGGCAGTGAGTTCCTGCGCCACTACCTGCCGGCGATCGGTTTCGGTGATCACGTCAATCTGGCGGCGCAACTCATCCATTTCACCGGCTACGAAATGGATATCGACGAGATCGAGATTCAAGATCCGAAGGACCGCATGATCGGCCACCTGCTCGGAACAGCCGACCTGATTTCGCAGATGGCCGATCGCTGTTATCTGGAAAAATGCCGAGATCGTCTGTATCCCGAATTCGTCATCTGTGGGCTGGCGGGCAGCGAAGGCGATGATGGCTATTCACCACTGATCCAGCGCCACGGCACCCTGTTCGAATCCGCCGAAGATCTGCTGCAAAAAACCCCCGAGTTCTTCAACCATTCCGTGGTACATCGTCTCAACAGACATTTCCAGCACGCCTACAACTATGCAACCAGCCATTTCGGGAATCACAACCCCTATATGGAACGCATCCAGCGCAACATACAGTATCTGGAAAGCTGCAATGACGACTCACTAGAATCCAGACTCAAAAGACAGCCACCACAAACCCCTGCCCTGGAGGCGTTTCCTTTCGAAATGGTTGGGTAGCAAACAACTAAAGCCCGAGCGGGATTTGCTGCTCGGTATTCGACTCAATGGCGGAAAGGGAGGGATGGAATCTCGGCTTCCTGCCGCTCACCCCTGCGGGGCGCTGCGCGTCCAAAATCGCTCCCAGCGATTTTGTCGAATCCTCTTATCGGGTTCAAATCGCTCCTGACAAGCTGTACCGCGCATTAAAAAGCCCGAGCGGGATTTGCTGCTCGGGCTTCGATTTAGTGGCGGAGAGGGAGGGATGGATTCGCGGCTTCCTGCCGCTCCCCCCTACGGGGCGCTGCGCGTCCAAAATCGCTCCCGACGATTTTGTCGAACCCTCTGATCGGGTTCAAATCCCTCCTGCCAAACCTTGGTACACATAAAAAAGCCCGAGCAAGTTCCCCTGCTCGGGCTTCGATTTAGTGGCGGAGAGGGAGGGATGGATTCGCGGCTTCCTGCCGCTCACCCCTGCGGGGCGCTGCGCGTCCAAAATCGCTCCCGGCGATTTTGTCGAACCCTCTTATCGGGGTCAAATCCCTCCTGACAAGCTGTACCGCGCATAAAAAAGCCCGAGCGGGATTTGCTGCTCGGGCTTCGATTTAGTGGCGGAGAGGGAGGGATTCGAACCCTCGATACGTTTCCGTATACACACTTTCCAGGCGTGCTCCTTCGGCCACTCGGACACCTCTCCTGATTTCTGTTCGTTTTGACGATCAAAACGAAGCGCGGAGACTATCCCACTACCCCGGCGCTGTAAAGTGCCGAGGTGCGGGAATCGAAATTACTATCAGATCGAGGGAGCGAGGTCAGCTGGCTTTGCAGGCCATGTCCTGGCCACAGCACATGGGGGATTTGATCTTGCCGTGGCCGTTGGGGCATTCGGAGATCTGCACTTCTGTGCCGTCTTCCAGTTTGAGAGTGCCATTGACGAGGGGGGCATCGCATTTGCCGCAGGTTGCATTGACGCTCATGCCGCAGATTTCACATTCGTAGGTTGCCATTGCTTACAGTTCCTTGGGTGCTTCATCGTGAATTGAAGTCTTTAATATAGCAATCTGGCGTGGCTGACAAAACCACGCATTTCCTGCTGACTTCAAACAGCCAACCGGGCATTTTTCCTGAATCAACCCCGGTTTGGAATAGGCAACGGCTCAGCGTCTACACTTGATAGGGCAAGCCAGTCGCGCACGAGGTTTCTATCCTAGCTGGAGCTTGCCGTGCAACAGCGCTTTACCCTGTAGTAACTACCACCCTTCAAGGAGGTTTCGATGAATACCCAGAACGTCAATCTCGTCGTCCATATCGACGAAAGCCTGAGCGATGATCAGATCCACGATCTGGAGCGTGATCTCGCCTTTACGCCGGGCGTTACTTCCGCCTGTATCCACGAGAAACGCCGTCACTTGATGGTGGTGGACTACGACCCGGAAGCTTCCCATTCGATGGAAATTCTTTCCAGCCTGCAGCAACGTGGCTATCACGCAGAGCTGATCGGTATCTGACGTTCCGCCTGCACTGGCGCTACTTCAGCAGAAAGCCCTGCTGCTGGAGGAATGCCAGCATGTGGTCGCGGGTCTTTTTCTGCAATGTCCCGGCGGTCTGCTCGGTCCAGTTGCTCTGCTTCTGGTTGCTGCTGCGGGCGCCGTAGTATTCGGCCATGATGGTGTCATATCGCGCCAGATCGTCGTCGATGCGGTTCTGATCATAGCGATCACTATGCAGTATTGACGCCAACGGCAGTCGCGGTTTGCTCTCACAAGGCTCGGTCGGCCATCCCAGGTAAAGACCAAATGCCGGAAACACCAGCCGTGGCAGTGACAGCGTATCGGCTATGCATTGCGGATCATTGCGAATGCCACCAATGAACACGCCTCCCAGCCCAACGGATTCGGCCGCCAGCACGACGTTCTGGGCAAACAGCGCCGTATCGATAATCGCTGCGAGAAAATGTTCGGTATGCCCTTCCAGCGCACCGAGACCGGCAGCACGGCAGGCGTGATCGGTGCGCAGCAGATCGGCACAGAGCACGAAAAATTCTGCCGCCTCCTCGATCCAGCGCTGATCGCCAGCCGCGTGGGCGATCGTGCTGCGCGCCTGCCGATCCGTTACACGGACGATGGAATACCCCTGAATAAAGCTCGAACTGGCGGCGCACTGCGCACTCTCCAATATCGACATCAGCAGGTCTTCTTCGATGGCCTCATCCCGAAACTGCCGCACGGAACAGTGTTCGCGCTGCAATGCCATCACCGCACTGTATTTGTCTGCTGCCATGGGCCGCCTCCTTCTGGTGTAGAATTCAGTGCCGCCACGGTACCCACTGGATCATGCAACTGCAACAGATCGACAAGAAAACCTATCGCCGCCATCTCAACCGCCTGATCGTCGCACTGATCATTTTGCTGACGCTGGGTTCGCTTGGCATCGCGCAACTGTTGATTTTCCTGCTGACCGATCGCAGCGGCAGCCATTTCTGGCTGAACCTGCTGGGTGTCGCAGTTACGGCCGGCACGCTCGCTTGGCTGCTACACCGCTTTCGCGGCCACCCGTGGATGCGCGAAATCGTCTACGTCTGGGATTTGAAACAGGAACTCAACCGCATCACGCGGCGGCTCAGAAAAGTCCGCGAGGGCGTAGAACGTGGCGAAAAAGCGGCGATGATCATTCTCAATTTCAGCTACCGTGGTTCGCGTCAGGTCTATCAGCTGGACGACAACACGATCACGCTGGAGGAGCTGGACAAGTCCATTGCCGAATTAGAGCAGACCATCGCAGCGCATGGATTTGAAATTTCGGTGTCGGACTACGATCCGGAAATGCTCGTGAAATATCGCTAGACATCACGACGCTTCTTCATCTTCATCACGCAGCAGCAACACCAGCAGCTCTTTCGGCCCATGCACGCCATAAGCCAGGGTGCGCTCGATATCCGCCGACTTCGACGGCCCTGAAATCAGCAATGCGTTGCTGGGCATGGCCTCGGCCCATTGCTGCTGTTCCAGCGCTTCGGCGAATGTCGCGTAGAGCTGTTTTTCTTCCAGCACGGCGATGTGAATTGGCGGCACCAGTGACATCGAGCGCGGCTCGTCTGCGCTTGGCCACAGCATCAGCGAGCCGGTTTCAGCGATGCCACCAAGGGTCGTGGTAAGCGCCGCATCGACATTGTCGAACAGCGAACGTTTCCACAATTCGATCTCGCGGTTGAATGCAATCAACTCAGGGAGCTCAGCGCCATCGGCTATGGCTTGATGCAGCATTTCGGCCCAACGCGATCCCGGATCATGCAGCAATGAACGGACTTCCCTGCTCGCCAACCAACTGGCCAGCACAGTGGCCAGATCATCAGCGCTGGTCTCGATCACTTCAGCTCTGACCGCTTCCATGCGCTCGATGAAGCGCAGCCGTTTCTCCCGCATGCCCCATTCCGGGGGGGGCTGCGGTTCTGCATCGAATGTCGGCGCTTGCGTTTCTGCCGCACGCAGCCGGGCGAGGATATTCTCCCTTGCGGTGCTCACTGGTCGGCCTCGGACTTTTCCCTGACGAGTTGATGCAACGATTTCTCGGCGATGACTGGCATTGCTCGGCTGTCAGACCAGGGTGCCAGCTCTCTTGGCAAACGGTCGCGGTGCTTCAAACCCCAGTTCAGCAGACGCTGGTAGAGCCGCGGCCGCGCATAGACGGCACTCCAGAGCTTCCAGGCCATCGCTTCTTTCCAGCTTCTGCCGCTTCCGGCATCCTTCACATTACCACGCGGCGCAGCGTATTCGGCCCGCAAACGGTTGATCAGACCGGCAAGGGGAATACGCACCGGGCAGACTTCGGTACAGGCATTGCACAGCGTCGACGCCGACAGCAATTCGCCGCGCTCTTTCAAGCCATCCTGCAGTGGCGCAAAAACCGTACCGATGGGGCCGGGATAGGTCGTGCCATAGCTGTGCCCGCCAATGCGCGTGTACACCGGACAATGGTTGATACAGGCGCCACAACGTATGCAGCGTAGCGTTTCCTGAAAATCGGGATTGGCGAAGATATCGGAGCGGCCGTTATCCACCAGCACCAGATGCACCTCTTTCGGCCCATCCTTTTCGCCTTCGCGCCGCGGTGAAGAGATCATATTGAAATAGGTCGTGATCGGCTGGCCGGTGGCCGACCGCGTCAGCAAAGCCAGCAATGGTGGCACATCAGCCAGCTTTTCGACGACTTTTTCGATGCCGGTCACCGCGATATGCACATCGGGAATGGTGGTACACATGCGGCCATTGCCTTCATTTTCGACCAGACACAGCGTGCCGGTTTCAGCCACCATGAAATTGACACCGGAAATACCAATCCGGGTAGAACGAAACGCATCGCGCAATACCCGCCTTGCGGTGGCTGTCAGCGTATCGACATCTTCGGTATAGGGGATTTCCGGGAATTTTCTGGCGAACAGCTCTGCAATCTGGGCCTTGGTCTTGTGAATGGCCGGCATGACGATATGCGACGGCCGCTCATCGAGCAGCTGCAATATGTATTCCCCCAGATCCGATTCAAGCACCTCGACATTCCGGGTTTCGAGAAAATCATTGAGGCCGATCTCTTCGGTCACCATCGACTTTCCCTTGATGACGCGACGGCTGTCATGCGCTCTGATGATCTTGAGTACCGTCTCATTGGCCTGGGCTGCATCCTCGGCCCAATGGACGGTGATGCCGTTACTCACCAGTTTGCGCTCCAGCTGCTCCAGCAGTTCCGGCAGGCGCGACAACGCCCGCGCACGGATGGCCGCGCCTTCTCCACTCAACTCCCGGAACAGCGTCTCGTCGCGGAAATGATCGAGCCGTTTGCGGATAAGATCATCCATGGCATCACGAAAGCTGCCTCGCAAGCGCGCATTGTGAAGCGCTTCGACAGCGCGTGCGGAAAAATCAACTGTCTTCGTTACCACCCGTTCGCTCCATCAGAAACGTGGCGATATGGGTACCACGCAACGGTGCCTGCTGAGATGCCAGCGCTCCATCGATATTCATCATGCAACCGCAATCCTGGGTAATGTAGCGGTCGATCTCGCAGCGCAGCAGCGCAGCCGTTTTATCGGCCACCATTGCTGCCGAAATCTCTGCCTGCTTGACGGCAAACGTGCCACCAAATCCGCAACACTCGGCCTTGTGATCCTGGTGCACCAATTCCACTTGCGCGAGCTGTTCCAGCAGCGATTCGATCTGTACCGCGACGTTCATTTCACGTCTGGCCGAGCAGGACGAATGCACCGCCACGCGAATATCCGGCCCCTGATCCTGCAAGCGAATGCGCAACACATCGACCAGAAATTCAGTAAATTCGACAATGCGCGCGGCCAGCTGCGCCGCAGCTTCCGCTTCGGGCTGGTCACGGAACAGCTCGACATAGTGATGTTTCATCATCGCGGCGCAAGAGGCCGACGGCACGACCACCGGCGCATCTCCCTGCAAACAGTCCAGCTGCACCCTCGCCACCTTGCGCGCTTCGTCACGGTACCCAGCATTGAAGGCGGGCTGACCGCAGCAGGTTTGCGCCTGCGGAAATACCACCTCGATGCCCTCGCGCTCCAGCAAGGCAATGGCATCCATGCCTGCCTGTGGGTACAGCACGTCGATCAGGCAGCTGCCAAACAACAGCACTTGCGTGGGTTTTTCCCGCATTCTCAGCCCACCGGGTTAGACAACGTGCCGATCGGTTCGATCGTAATCTCGACCTGGTCGCCCGGCTGCAAGAAACGGTGCGGATCGAAACCCATGCCAACCCCTGCCGGGGTGCCGGTGGCGATAATATCGCCCGGCTGTAGCGTCATGCCACGCGAGAGTGTTTCGATCAATGTTGGAATATCGAAGATCAGATCACCCACCGAGCCATTTTGCCGCAGCTCATGGTTGACCCGAGTCTTGAGCGTCAGCTGGGTCACATCGGGGATCTCATCGGCGGTGACAATGCACGGCCCCATCGGACAGAAACCGTCCAGGCTCTTGCCGATAAACCACTGACCATGACACTTCTGCAAACGCCGCGCCGTGACATCATTGATAATCGTGTAGCCAAACACATGGGCCATCGCATCAGCAGCCGCAATCCCCCGCCCTTCCTTGCCGATGATCACCGCAAGCTCGCCTTCGTAATCCGTCGAATCAGTATCATCAAGCCAGGAAGGGATCGCGGCGTCCGGGCCAATAACAGCCGTCGTCGCCTTGGTGAACACGACCGGGTGCGCTGGTACATTGTCTTCCTTGCGCTCGGCAGGATCGACAAAGCTCACCTCGTTGACGTGGGCACGGTAGTTCTTGCCGATACAGAAGATATTCCGTCGCGGCACTGGAATCGGTGCCAGCAGCTGCACATCCTCCAGGCGATACCGCGCTGGCAGGTGCGGCATATTCATCCGAATAATCCGCAGCGCCTCGGCATCGCGGGCAATCAGATCGAGCATCGACTTTGGCGCATCGAGATAGCTACCGGAAATCTCGACTACCTCGCCGCCACCCGCGGGAATCACCCCAAGCCTCCCATTGTTCCCCCCGTCACCTCGTTTCTTTCTGAATGTCACCAAACGCATGTCGTCTCCCGGCAGTTGACTGGCGCGAATGCACCAGTGCGCTCGACTGTAGCGAATTCGGCAAGGCTAAGAAAGCAGATGTGGTTTAGACGGCCCGAAGCCTTGATGGATTGGCATTGCCCCAAGCGAAGGATGTGGTGGACTCAGCCCAGCGACGAGCCGGCAGGATGCCGGCGGTCCCAGCAGGTGAGGATGAGATGTTGGCACCACAACAACCAACAACAGTATGGCTATTTAGCCATACCACCGTTATATTTCGCCCATGAGCAAACCAATTCAATATAGCAATGAGCCATTAGGCGACATGGAGCTGATCCCTGATTTTCTGCCTTCGCCAGAAGAGCTGGCGCTAAAACAGAAAAACACAAAGATCACCATTTCCCTCAGCGCAGAAAGTGTCGCCTATTTCAAGGAAGTCGCTAAAAAACATCACATGCAGTATCAGAAAATGATTCGCCAGCTTCTTGATGAGTATGTGGCTCACCAAAAAGGTGCTAAGGCTCGTAGCCAGCGGACGCAGAAGACACGCCGCTGATCCTGATCGTGAGGCTGCTCTCCCACCAGTCACGACCTGAATCCTGCACCGTACATCGCTACCGCCGGCAGCGCGTTGCGACTACGTTAGCCTTCATGCTATTTCTCTCATTCCTTCTCCATCCCAATGTTTCACAAGGAGAAATAGACAAAACCTCATTTCATTTCGAGGATACGGACCGCAACGAGTTCAACATTCAACGGCTGCGGTCGGACAGGCCATCGCGGTTGCTGGCGGTATGGTTCGTCGATCACGCCGAGCGGCGGCCGAGGTTCGATTCGATGCTCGACGCCCTGGCGGAGGCTGGCATCGAGGTCTGGCGTGTCGATTTGCTGGCCGACCTGTTCCTGCCGCGGGGGAATGAGCAGACCCGTACCCTCGCCGGCGAGCCGGTTGCCCACATCATCGACGCGGCACTGGAGAACTACCAGGGCAACGTACTTCTGGTCAGCTACGACCGCATGGCATTGCCGCTGCTGCGCGGTTTGCGCCTATGGCAGGCGGCGGGAAAACCCAACGCGCAACTGCTTGGCGCAGCGCTTTTCTATCCGAATCTGTTCGGCCCCTCCCCCGCTGCCGGACAAGCGCCGCAGATCGACCCCATCGTTGCCGCCAGCAACTATCCAGTGATCGTATTTCAACCGGAGTTCGGCAGCCACCGTTGGCGCATTGGGCAGATCATGGAAACCTTCTGGAATACGGGGGCAGCCGCACTGTTCTACCGCCTCTCTGGCATCCGCGACTGGTTTTTCATGGACGAAGAAGGAGAAGACAAACCAGCAGATGCGGCAACACTCGCCACCGTCGAAAAAATGCCGCAGTTGCTGATGCAGGCAGCCAAGCTGCTGGCAGGCTACAAGCCACCCGCTCAGGCAAAACCCTTGCTCACGACAGCAAACGCCATCCCCATACAGGCGGCCCCAACGCCAATCGATCCGCCACGACCGGCACCACTGCTCGACCTCCCCCGCTACCCGGCGGCGACGCATTCAGAGGCCATCGATTTCAAAGGCAAGGTCACGGTGGTGGTTTTCTGGGCCAGCTGGTGCCCGCCCTGTGTGGAGGAAATGCCCTCATTGAATCAGCTGCAACAACGCTTCCGTGGCGAGCCATTCCAGATCGTGTCGGTCGACTTTCAAGAATCATCCGACACCATCGAACAGTTTCTGCAGAAGGTACCCGTCGAGTTCCCGATACTGCTCGATCAAGACGGCAGCATATCGGCGCAGTGGCAAGTCTTCAGTTTCCCTAGCGCCTTTATTGTCGATGCCCAAGGTGACATCCGTTTTTCGCTCAACCACGCCATCGACTGGAACACGGATGCGGTCCACCGCCTTGTCGAGCAGTTGCTACCGCAGCATTGATCCGCGTTCAAGGGCCATTGGTCAGAAACAAGCCGCTTCGACACTGAAAAAGCGACGGACAAGGCGGCATTCCCACACTCAGGGCGATTGAATCGGCAAGCCATTTCGCAACCCCCAATGGATTGACCCCTGATGAAGCCAAAAACCTTGTTTCTGCTCACATTAGTCAGCGCCCTATTCACCCCTGTGCTGGCAGCGGCCACGACTGAAGCCCCACAATCCGTATCCGGTGCCGTCACCGTCGATGTCGAAGCTGCCAACCAGCTCTTCCGCAAGGGTGCTTTGTTCATTGATGTACGCACACCAAAGGGCTACGACCTGGGGCGGGTACCCGGTGCGATCAATCTGCCCCTCAAGACCAGCTTCGACGATGACCAGCTCGCGGGACTAGCTGCGCCAGACGACAACATCGTGATCTATTGCGGTGGTCCACGCTGCCCCCGCAGCGCCAAGGCGGTGAGCAAGGCCGTCGGCTGGGGATACCGGCATGTGCACTATTTCCGCGACGGTCTGCCCGGCTGGAAACATGCCGGATACCCGGTGGAATAGCGCGGTATACCCTTCATGGAACGAATCACGGAAGAACAACCATGACCATCAAAACCCGAATCAACCTCTTTGCGGCCGGATTGATGCTGGCGTTGCTGGGCATCGGCTTCATTGCTGCCCAGCAACTGCTGAAAGCCGAGCAACGACGCTACACCGATGCGAAAATCAACGCTTACCAGGTGCTGTGGCAGGCCGAGATGCACAACCGGCTGGAGAACATGACCAATGCGGGCCGCCTGTTGATGCGTGACCGCGAAACCCTGGCAGCATTGCAAGCCGGTGAGCGCGAAAAACTCGCGGCCGCCGCCCGCAACAGCTATATCCTGCTCAGCGCCGAGGGTGTTGTCAGTTCGCTGGTGTTGTACGACGCCAGTGGGGAGGCTGCCTGGTCCGCACCTGACGCATTCACAGGAACTGGCGGCCAACTGATCCAAGATGCCCTGAGTACCGGCAAGGTACAAAAGGGTCTGCAACGCAATCCTGCTGGCAAGCTGGAGATTATTACCGCCACACCGCTCTACGCCCGCGGTCAACCGATTGGTGTTGGCGTCTATGGCAAAGCGTTACAGCCCCTGATCCAACACTTTGCTGACCTCACCCATAGCGATGCCTTTGTGCTGTCACCACAGGGAAAACTGGAATACGGCACCGATCGGGGCTTGTTCGAGGCGATTGAACAGGCCATCGCGTACAGCGAAAAGCCAATACTCAACAATATCACTCTGACGGACAGCAGCTTTGTGGCCACCACGCTGCCGCTGCGAGATTCGGCCGGCAACCTGGTCGGCTATCTGGTCAACGCACACGACGAAACGGAAACCCTGGGACTGATGCGTCGAATCAGCATCACGACAGGCATCACCATCTTCCTTGGCATCATCATTTCCCTGGGACTGTTGAGCTGGCTGCTGCAACGCGCTTTCCGCCCCATCCAAATGGTCATCGACATCAGCAATGACATCGCCAGCGGTAAGCTGGATGCCACCATCACAACACCCACGAAACAAGATGAAACGGGCCGCCTGCTGGCAGCCGCAGGCACCATGCAGACCCGGCTACGCCAGGTCGTCGATAAGGTTCGGCACGGCGCACAGCAGATCAGCAGCCTTTCGGCCGAAATCGCGAATGCCAACTCGAATCTGGCCGAGCGCACAGAAGAACAAGCCAACAGTTTGGAGACAACAACATCCAGCATGGAGGAAATCGCCATTACCTCACGACGAAATGCTGACGATGCAGAAAGTGCCAACAAACTGGCCAAGGAAGCCATGGCGCTGGCCAACAGTGGCGCCAAGTCGATCATGGCTACCAACAAGGCCGTTAACAACATCAGTGCCAGCAGCACAAAAATTGCCGAAATCGTCGGCCTGATCGACGACATCGCATTCCAAACCAATCTGCTGGCGCTCAACGCCTCGGTGGAAGCCGCCCGCGCCGGCGAGCAGGGCAAAGGATTTTCCGTGGTCGCCACCGAAGTGCGCAATCTGGCGGAACGCTCCGCCACCGCCGCCAGCGAGGTCAAAGCACTGATAGCGGAAACCCAGCAGGCAATCGCCGAGGGATCAGCACTGGCCGAGACATCCGGCGAAGCGCTCACCAGTATCGTCAGCTCGGTGCAGAAGGTTCACGCACTGATCGAAGACATTGCGCTTGCCTCGGAGGAGCAGGCCATGGGCATTCGCGAAATCAACGCCGCACTGACGCTAATCGACACAACGACGCAGGAAAACACCCAGCTGGTCGAAGAAACAGCAACTGCGAGCAGCACACTCGCTGTCGAGGCGAAACAACTGCGGCAGGTCATGAATTTTTTCAAACTCCGTGGAGCAGGCATTGCATCCCGCACCATCAACACTGAAAAGCATCCTGCTGACGAACGCGGAATAACACCATCAGGAAATCAGGAAGGGGTTACTCCGGCGCTCGTCGCCAATCGTTGAGTTCGGGCCATGCCCCGGCACGATGACGACCTCATCAGGTAACGACAGCAGCTGTTCAGTAATCGAGCGAATCAGCGTGGCATGGTCGCCACGCGGAAAATCGCTGCGGCCGATCGAACCCTTGAACAACACATCGCCCACAAAAGCGATTTGCTCTGCCGCGCTGTAGAACACCACGTGCCCCGGCGTGTGGCCGGGGCAATGCCGCACCTCGAATTGCAGATCCCCCACCGTCACCTGGTCACCCTGCGCCAGCCAGCGATCGGGCGTGAAATCATGCACCGGCCAGCTACCCCCAAACATGGCCGCTTGCTGCTGCATGGCGCCAGCGAGGAAAGCATCGTCGCGATGTGGGCCGATGATCGGCACACCATGACACTCAGCCAGCGGTTGCGCCGCCCCGGCATGGTCGAGGTGGGCGTGTGTGATGAGAATGCTGTCTAGTACCGCATGATTCGATTGCAGCACGGCCTCCAGCTTCTCGATATCACCGCCGGGATCGACCAGCGCCGCCTTGCCCGTCTTTTCACAGACGATGCAGGAACAGTTCTGGGCAAACGGCGTGACAGGGGTAATGACCAGCTTCATCGGCAAAATCTCCCGGGTACGGCTTCGAGACGCAAAATGATACACCCTATCCCATCATTGGCCCGGCGCAGCAAAAATCTGCTCAAGATGAACCCTGCGCGGCCGATAGCACTGTTGACGTCATTTTCACTTCGGTAGCCGCCACGCCAATGGGCAAGAAGCGCGACAACAGCAGTCAACGCCCCAGCCGCCCCCAGCTCGAGGAGCTGGAACCGCGCATTCTCTATTCCGCGGATGCACTGGCATTCGCACCCGATCCAGCCGTTGGCGTGGAAATCAGAGCAATCGACGCGGGGTTTGCCGATCTCACGACAACCGACAGCAGTCGCGCGTTTTCCGGCAGCCTGTTGGCCGAACAAACTGTCGCAGCCCAGGAAATCATCTTCGTCGATACCGGCGTCGCCGGTTATGAAGAACTGCTCGAAGACCTGTTGCTGTCGCTGCCCGAAGACACCCAACCCGCCATTATTTTGCTCGATACGAAAACCGACGGCATCGAGCAGATCAGCAGCTCGCTGGCCGAGTATCAGAATGTCTCCGCCATCCACATCCTCTCCCATGCCAACAGCGGCGAAGTGACCCTCGGCAGCACCACGCTCGACAACGCCAACCTCGACGATTTCGCTAACACCCTGCTGAACTGGAACGACTACCTCACTCCCGACGCCGACATCCTCATCTACGGCTGCAACCTCGCCGTCAGCAGCGACGGCGTGGCCTTGATCGACAATATCGCCGCGCTGACCGGCGCCGACGTCGCTGCGTCCGACGACCTTACCGGCAACGCCACAGCGGGCGGGGATTGGGAGCTGGAGTATCGGGTCGGGGAGATCGAGGCGTTGACACTGGCAGGCAGCCCTTCGACAGCAGCTTGGAACGGGGTGCTGTCGACGAGCCTTACACCAACGGGCGAGATGCGGGTCAACACCAGCACTGCGGGCACTCAGGAAACCACTGCCCAATCACTCGGCAGCCACAATGCTGTTGCCATGGACAGCGCCGGCAACTACGTCGTCGTCTGGACAGACTCCGGCACTGATGGTTCAGGCTACGGCATTTTTGCGCAGCGCTTCGACGCAACCGGAACTAAACAGGGCGCCGAATTCCAGGTCAATGAAACCACCACCGGTGACCAACGCTGGGCCTCCGTGGCCATGGCCGACAACGGCAACTTCACCGTCACCTGGACCAGTTTTAATCAGGACGGCACGGCCTCCAGCGTCTACGCCCGTCAGTTCAACGCCAGTGGCAGCCCTGCCAGCGGCGAATTCAAGGTCAACCAGTCCAGTGGCGCCCAAAGCAACTCCGCAATCGCCATGAACGGCGCGGGACAGTTCATCATCGCCTGGCAAGGCAATGGCAGCGGAGACAACAACGGCATTTACTTCAGGTTATTCGACGCTGCCGGTAACGGCGGCCTGGAGACCCGCGCCAACAGCAGTACCTCCAACGCACAAACCGACCCCGCCGTGGCCATCAATGACAACGGTGCCGCCGCCATAGTATGGGATGATGGAAATGACGCCTACCTCACACTGATCGCCAGTGATGGCACGCTGTCAAGCACGGATACCCAGGTCAACCCGTTGAGAAAAAGTACAGAAGCGGCCGTTGCCCTCGACAACAACGGCAACAGCATCGTCGCCTTTGCCGGTAACGGCTTCGGCGAAGATGGTATCTACTATCGCCGCTTCGATGCATCAGGGAACGACATCACTACCACTACCGGGTTCGGGCAGCCTCCCAGCATCAGCACTTCCCACAGTTCAGATGCGACCAGCCCGTCTCTGGCCATGGATAAGAGCAGTGGTGACTTCATTGTCACCTGGCAAGAAACCGGGGATGGCAGCGGCACCGCTGTCTATGCCAAGGCATTTGAGCTGAATCAAGATTTAATCTGGGACACCGAGCGTATCAACCAAACCACCACCAACGACCAGATCAACGCCTCCGTCGCCATGCTCGACACCAACAACTTCGTGGTCGCCTGGAGCGGTGAAGGCGTCGGCGACAGCAGCGGTGTGTTCACCCGCCAGTTCGGCACCAATACACCCAACCAAGCGCCCAGCCTCGACAGCACAGCGCTCAACATCGACGAGAACAGCAGCAGCCTGAGCCTCAGCGCCACCGATCCAGAGGGTGATAGCATCACGTAACGTACAGCCTCACCGGCGGCAGCGATGTCGCGTTGTTTAGCCTAGACACCAATACCGGTGTGCTGACCTTCAATACCGCCCCCGACTACGAAGCGCCCGGCGACAACGTCTACGAGCTGGAAATCACCGTCAGCGACGACCAAGGGGCTTCAGCGATCCAACCCATCATCGTCACCGTCACCAACCTCAACGACAACGCCCCGGTACTCGCGGCCATCGAAAACACCCCTCTGGGCTACACCGAAAACGACACCGCCACCCCAATCACCGGCAGCATCGCACTCAGCGACGCCGACAACGGCAACATCACCTCCGCCACCGTCCGGATCACCGGAAACTACCAAGCTGGCGAAGACATCCTGGCCTATACCGGTGCCGGCAACATCACCGCCACCTGGGATGCCGCCACCGGCACGCTGACACTCAACGGCAGCGACACCGTCGCCAACTACCAAGCTGCACTGCGCTCGGTCAGCTACAGCAACGGTTCGGAAAACCCGTCGGTAGCCACTCGCACGGTCTCATTCAGCGTCAACGACGGCGTCACCGACAGCAACACCGTGACGCGCAACATCGCCGTCACCGCCGTCAACGACAGCCCCAGCCTGTCCCTCAACGCCAGTCCATCGGTCACCGAAGGCGGCAGTGTCACCCTCACCCGCACCCAACTCAACGCCAGCGACCCCGACGACAGCGCCACCGACCTGACCTACAGCGTCACCGGCGGGCTCGCCAACGGCCAACTGGAATTGACCACCAACCCCGGCGTCGCCATCAGCAGCTTCACCCAGGACGATATCGACAACAGCCGGGTGATCTACGTCCACGACGGCTCGCAGACCAGCAGCGACAGCCTCAGCTTCTCCCTCGCCGACGGTGGTGAAGATGGTGTCTCAGTGCTCACCGGAACCTTTTCGATCACCGTCAGCAACAGCAACGATGCCCCCGTCAACACCGTGCCCGGCGCACAGTCGGTCGATGAGGACACCGCCCTGGCCATTACCGGGATATCAGTCGCCGATGCCGATGACAACATCGCCAGCGTCGAGCTGTCGGTGGCCAACGGCACGCTCAGCCTCACCCTCGCCGGCTCCGCCAACCTCCTGGCCGGGGCCAGTGGCACAAGCACCCTGACGCTTACCGGCCCACGGGCCGATATCAATGCCACACTGGCCACGCTGACCTATCAAGGTAATCTCAACTTCATTGGCACCGACACCCTGACGGTACGTACCACGGATACCAGTGGCACGAACGATGCAAATACGGTCGACATTACCATCAACCCGGTCAATGACGCTCCTGAGATTTCCGCCTCGGCAACATTATTCTCCGCCAATATGATCGGTATCGCGGCGCTGGATACGCAACAGATCACCATCACCGACCCTGACTCCAGTTCGAAACCACTTCAGCTGACCCTTGTTGCCGAATCGGGAAAAATCCATGTTGACACCGGGAGTCGTCAGATAACGGTGCTGTCCGGAAACAACACTGCAAATGTCACCCTGTCCGGGACGCTGGTGGAATTGAACGCACTCTTGCACGGCTCAGACGCCAGTGAAGGCGGCATCTCCTGGTCAGGTAAGCTGGAGAGCGACGCACGGCAAGTCGACCTGCAGATCACAGTCGACGACCAGGGCAACAGCGGCGGAAACGCAAAAACTGTGACACAGCACTTCACCATCGATGTGCCAGCCAGTCATGCCAACCAACCCATCGTTCTGGACGAGGACGCTGAACCGCTTCAATTGGCCCCTTATCGGCTGTTTGGCATCGATACCACCGCCACGCAACTCACGTTCAGTGTCAGCGATATCGCAGACCCGGATCTATTGGATGCGACGATCTCGACGGCAAATGACGGAGCAATGCTGACTTTGATCCCGCTCGCGGATCAGCATGGCGAAACCAGCATCAAGCTGACAGCGCAGACCAGTACGGGCAATCATCTCGAGACCACGCTCAGCGTGATAGTCAATAGCATTCCCGATGCACCGGTGATTGCCATCCAGCCCATCGAAGGGGCAACCAACAACGCCGTGCGCGTTGTAATTGCACCGAATGCCGCCGACGCCACTGACTCGGACATCAATTTTTTCTATATCTCCGGCATCAGCGGCGGTGAACTCTATTATGCCGACGGTGAAAGCAAGATCGAGAACAACAGCTTCATCAGCCGCGAAGAGGCAGATGCCGGCCTCATCTTCATTCCAGAGAACGGTGTCGCAACGGCAAGCACCTTGCGCTTTTTCGTCTTGGGGGCGTTCAATGACCGAGGCCTGCCGCCTGGCGCCAAGGCCGCCGAATTCAGCTTCGATGTGCAGCCACCACAGGTCGCCCAAACGCCACCGCCAAGCAAAATTGAACTCACCGATATTCCAACACCAGAGACGCTAACGCACGACGATGACCAAAATACCGAAGACTCAGGCGCGCTACTGCTGAGGCAGGCCATCAAGGACGCAGAGCAGGCCCGAGAGCGCAAAGACGCCACAACACCAATCACCCTGCCGATCACTATTCAACCCGTTCACACGATGCCGGCCTCCGAGGAAGCTCTGGATGATTTTTCAGTGCTGGGCAATGACGGCGCACGCAAGAGCGTCGACCGTGCCAGCTTCGCGCAGCTGATCACCCGTTACCTCGATGAAATAGAAAGACAAAAGGATGTCCTGGTCGTCACCAGTTATGAACACCTGTTCGAATCACTCGAACGACTGCGCGATGAATTCCACGAACTCGGCCTATCCGACCGTACCGTGATCGGCAGTGCGGTCGTGGCATCTGCCGGGCTTTCTGCAGGTTATGTGGTCTGGATGCTGCGTGGTGGCTTGCTGATCAGCTCGATGATGTTTTCTGTCCCTGCATGGAGCATCGCCGATCCACTGACCATACTGGCCGCTCAGCGTGACGAGGAGGACGACGATTCGCTCGAAGATATCGCCAGAAAAGGGGCGAGAAAGAAAAATCAGCCGTAAGGCCCATGTGAACAAAACATCGGAAAATTTCACGGATGAGCACAAAACTACGCGTTACCTTCGGTCTAACCGGCATGGTCATTACCTTGATCATGCTGGCTCATTTTATTGGCTTGATTCCGGATCGCGACAAACTCGTCGAGAGCAACCGCGCCGTGCTGGCGGAATCCATCGCCATTCATGTGACATCGTTGATGTTGCAACAACGGCTCGACAACCTGAAACGCGATCTCTCCTACTACGCCAGCCGCAACGACGATCTTCTGAGTATTGGCTTGCGCCGCGCAGATGGCGTACTGATCGCCTCTTTTGGTGATCACGAACATCTCTGGACCGCAACCCAGCACGAACAATCGACCGCTCACCAGGTCAAGGTGCCCATCTGGAATGGCGATTCCAAATGGGGTGAGGTGGAACTGCGCTTCGCCGATCTGCTCCAGCCCGGCATCACCGGACTGCTGCAACACCCCTTCGCCAAGCTCATCACCCTTTTCAGCGTCACCTCCTTTTTCATGTTTTACCTGTTTCTGGGTAAGACGCTGAAAGTTCTCGACCCTTCCAAAGCGGTGCCATCACGCGTGCGCAGCACACTCGATACACTTGCTGAGGGCCTGCTGATTCTCAACTCAAAAAGCCAGATCATGCTGGCAAACGATGCCTTTGCCGGATTCCTGGACGAAGACCCCGACGCCTTGGCAGGAAAAAATGCCAATAGCCTGCCTTGGCTTGATGACGATGGAAACCCAATCCCCACCAACACATTTCCCTGGATGCAGGCGCTCGCAACTGGCGCGGTGCAAAAAAGCAGAACGATGCAGCTCAAAACAGGCCAAGACAAGGCGCTGGCGCTACAAGTTTCCTGTTCCCCAATTATTACCGACGACGGACAGTGCGCCGGGGTGCTGGTGAGTTTCGATGACGTCAGCGAATTGCGTAAAAAAGAGGCCGAGCTGGAGAAATCACGAGAAGAAGCCGAGGCTGCAAACCAAGCCAAAAGCGCGTTTCTCGCCAATATGAGCCACGAAATTCGCACGCCGATGAATGCCATTCTCGGCTTTACAGAAATTCTCAAGCGCGGCTATGTGCAAAATCAGCAGGACAGCCTGCGCTATCTGAATATCATCAATTCCAGCGGCAAGAGTCTGCTTGATCTGATCAACGATATTCTCGACCTGTCGAAAGTCGAATCCGGCAAGATGCAGATGGAAATCAGCCGTATCGAGCCTTACAAAATCGTCTACGAGGCCATCCAGGTCCTCGCACTGCGCGCCAACGAAAAAGGCATCAGACTCGATTACGACGTCGTTGGGCCAATTCCCGAGTTCATCCATTCTGACCCGACGCGACTGCGCCAGATGATTATCAACCTAGTCGGAAACGTAACTACTCAGCGCAAAAAAACCATAAAAAAAGCTTGACAGGGTTTTTGCGTATTTTTCCTGCTTTTTCGGCAATCCAGGGATTAGCTTCAAACCCCTGCCTCAGAAGCATCATCATTCTAT
>Ga0256839_1001310_pt1 | contig 30456 bp, 25 predicted proteins | sample 354166metaG_FD_185968 | JGI IMG/M metagenome (GOLD analysis project Ga0256839, IMG submission 185968) | Hydrothermal vent microbial communities from Mid Atlantic Ridge, Atlantic Ocean - 354-166 | ecosystem: Environmental > Aquatic > Marine > Hydrothermal vents | place: Atlantic Ocean: Mid... | reverse complement strand
TGAGGTGGCCTTGCCACCGAACCAGTCACCACTGGCGCTACAGCTGTCGGCATTCTGGGCGCTCCAGCTGAGAACCACACTGTCGCCCTGCATCACATCACTGTCGCTGGAGGTAAAATCCAGTGATGGTGCCACCGGCTGCTCCACCACCCGCACATCGGCATAGTCGCTGATGAGGCCCTGGGGGCTGTTGCAACTGATGATGAAACGGCTGTCGCCGGTGATTCCGGTGATGACTTCACGGCCGCTGATGCCCTTGTTGCCGGACCAGTCGCCAGATGCCATGCAGGCGGAAGCCTGGCGGCTGGCCCAGGTCAGCGTCACCGACCCGCCGGGGGTGATCTCGCTGGCCGAGATATCGAGGCTCAGGTAGGCGCCCTCGGTGTCGCCGCGGTCGAGTACGCTGCCGTCCGAGGTGGCGCCGCAGGCGGCGAGCAGCAGGACAAGCCCGGCGACGAGCAGGCGGGCGGCCATGGAAATGGAGTACGGTAGGGTTGAAAGCTTCATCGGTGCTGTTCCGTCTTTGCGTTGGAATTCCGGCAACAGGGGACCGTGCCGGTCACGGTTCCGACAAAGGCAGACAGGGAAGGGAAGCGAACAGCGCGCAGCGGGAGGCTGGTTACCCATCCGGCAGCCCGGCGGTCATGGCGTAAATGCGGTAGACCCGAGGCTTTGCGTCCCAGCCTTTCGACTGGTTTGCCTTTATCAGATACTGCGATACTAGTCGCTGAAGCGCGTTTTACAGGGAAATGTGACGAAGATCACAGCGAGGATGCCGAAAGGCCGTTCCACCCCGACGGGCGGCAGATCAGTCGACCTGACCGCCCGGATGAAAGGCGCGCGAGAGGATGCGGCCGCGCAAGCCTGCGGGCAGAGGCTCCCGGTACACCAGCCGCCAGCGATAGGGCCAGGGCAACCGCCCCAGTGGCTTGAGTTCACCGTCCACGGTGGCCCACCACTCGGGCTGATTGAAATCGATATCGATGTCCAGAATACCTTGAGGTTCGACCCGATGCGGCACGGGCTCACGGCCGGCGCAGAAGACCGCCCGTTCTTCGCTCAGCAGCTCCACAGGGCCGGAAAACGCACCGGCGGGAATCAGATCGAAGGAGCAGCCATCGGGCCTCAGCCCGAGGGTAACGGGGTGATCGGTCTCGTTGCGCAGGCTGAGACGGATCACCGCGCTGGCCCGTTCATCCGGGGCATCCGCCTCGGGCGTACTCAGTATCGAGGTGCGCACCGAAAGATCGGCCCAGTCAAAATCGCGAATCAGGGCCTCGCCGTTCCCGGCAACCGCCAGCCGCACGCGCATTGCGCGTTGGAAATCATCACGCCGTCCGCGTATCTGCTCCAACACCCGCCCCCTGCCTTGTTCAACATAATAGCGGCCGATGCCAAAATCGAGCCGCAGGGATTCGGTCACCTGCCCGTCTCCAGGCGTCTTCTTCACCGGCCAGTCGGCAACCACCCGACCCCGCAAATAGGGGAATTCCGGCTTCTGCCTCTGTACGCGCGCGGCCACCGCCACGCCACCGCTGGCCGGTCGCATCGCCAGCCACAGGCGCTCGCCCTTGCGCAGGCCGCCATGCAGCAGCGCGGGATCGACCCGTCCGGCCGGGATCCGCGAAAACAGGTAGTTGAGCCGCACATAGTCGCCGCGAAAAATATCGCGCGGGTCGATCGGTGCGGTCTGCACCACCAGCTCACGCCCGCGGTGCAGCGTCCATTCCTTGTCCACCACGATCGCTGCCACCGCGCCGATCTGCAACAGCACAGCCAGCAGAACAGGCCACCGGCGGCTCACGACGATGCCTCGCGTCGGTTGCGCCGGTACCAGTGGCTGAGCGCAAACAGACCGATGCCCACGGCCAGGAACACCAGCCCCCGCGCCACCAGGCTGTCGAACAGATCCAGATAACGCATCACCACCAGCACCGCGAACAGCAACGCACCCCAGACCAGCCGGCGCCGTTTCACTTCCCGCGCGCCACTGATCATCATCCACAGACTGAGCCCCAGGGTCAGCAGATTGATCAGCAGCGCCTGACCACCCCAGAGCACGATCGTGCGCTCCGAGCCGGCCAGGCTCGCCACCCACTGCGGTGCAACCACCAGCAGCCAGATGCCTTCCGCCAGCCACAGCGCGCCGCCGGGCCTGTGCCGACGCAGCAGCAACAACAGCACGCTGGCCTGACTCAGGATCATGCTGATCCAGAAGGCAGGCGTGCTCAGCAAGCCTTGCATCGACTTGCGCATCCACTCGAGGGTGAAATTCTCGATGCTGGACACCATCAGCAACAGCACCAGCACCGCCAGACCGGGCGCGGCCAGGGCTTCGGCCAGACGGTTGTCCGAGGGCCGATCCAGCGCTTTCGTCCATTCGGGCAGGCTCACCAGCAGCAGCGCGGCGGACAGCAGCACCGGCAGCAACAGTTCTTCACCGCTGGTGGCAATGGATCCGGCCAGGGCCACCAGCAGCACCGTCGAGTAGAATCGTGCCAGCATCGGCGATCCCAGCCGCCACACCAGCGGCAGCAGCAGCCCCAGCGGCAGAAAGACCCAGGCGTTGGGCAGGCGAAAATCGAGCACCTCACTGAGGTGCCAGACCAGCACCAGGATCAGCGCCATCCAGGCCTGTATCCGCGACTGCAGCGCCCAGGCCAGGGCCAGCACGCCCAGCGACCACAGCAGCAGGGCGTCCGGATAGTGACTGTTCAGGTGATAGATCTGACCCACCAGGAAGATGCCCGCGCCCATCAGCATGCTGCCGATGGCAAACAGCCCCTCGGCCAGCAAGCGGTTGCGTTCCATCACCAGCACGGCACTGCCATGGATCAGCAACATGGCGCCGAAAATCACCGTCAGCTTCAATGCCCGGCTCATCGCTTCCCAGTTGTAGGCGAACAGCAGGATCACGCCCAGACCGATCAGGATCGCGCCCGCCGCTGAAACCAGGTGGCGCCAGAAACCGCCGCCGTCATCCGCGAGTTCATCGAGCCGGTAGCGCGCGCTGAGGGCCACAGCCTGCTGCGGTTCGATCAGGCCTTCCTGCTGCCACACCGGCAACTCCTGTTTCAGCCACTGCAAGCCCTTGTCCGACATCACTGCCGTTCCCGCTGCATTTCTTCCGCAATCACTGCCAGCGCTTCGTCGAGCTGAGACCTGGGCACATAGAAATGGGGTGACAGGCGGATGCCACCACCACGCGCCGCACAGAGAATGCGCTTGCCGATGAGCCGCTTGAACAGGCGTTTCGGATCGAGCCATCCTGGACGGAAGGTGACGATGCCGGACAGCCGGGAATCCCGCGCATCGGTCAGCAGTTCGGCTCCGTCGATACGGCGCAGCCCTTCGATCAGATGACGGCTGTTGTCATGCACCCGTTCGCCGATCCGTTCCATGCCCTGTTCCAGCAGCAAAGCCACACTGGCCTGCAACGCATGTATGCCCAGGGTATTGGGGCTGCCCGCTTCGAAGCGGCGCGCGTTGTCGAGCACTCGAAAATCACTCTGGGCGTAGTCCTCCAAGGGCTCCACCATGTGCCAACCGTACTGCAGCGGCCGCAGGCGGTCCTGAACCGCGTTCCGGACATACATCACGCCCAACCCCTCGGGCGCGAGCAGCCACTTGTGACCGTCGGCCACCGCCACATCACAGCTGATGGCCTGCACATCGAAGGGCAGGGCTCCGATCTGCTGGATTGCATCCACGCAGAACAGAATCCCGCGGTCACGGCAAAAACCGCCCAGCCGGGGAAGATCCATGCGCAGGCCATCGGCATACTGCACCGCCGAGACCGAGAGCACGCGGGTACGGGTGTCGCAGAGTTCAATCAGCGCCTGTTCCGGATCCTCGGTGGCGGTCAGATCGAGCTGGCGGAATTCGACGCCCTGCTCCGACAGGGATTGCCAGACGAAGCGATTGGACGGAAATTCCTGGCGGATGCCCACCACATTGTCGCCCGGCCGCCAGTCCAGTCCGTAGGCCACCATTGACAAGCCCTCGGAAGTGTTCTTGACCAGCGCAATCTCCTCTTCGCCGACCGCATTGAGCAGACGCGCCAGATCCCGGCGCAGTTGCCGCTCTTTCGCTTCCCAGCGTGGGTAATGAAGGGAACCCAGTTCGGCGTTCTCGTCGGCAAAGGCCTTGACCGCATCGGCGGTGACCCGCGGCCAGGGTCCGACCGCGGCGTGATTGAGATGGATCAGACGATCGGTGACCGGAAACAGCTCGTTCATGGAGCGGACTCAGTGAAAAACCGCATGCTAGCACCGCTGTGTGACGGGGAGGAAGCAAAAAAAATCCCCGCCGGAGCGGGGATCTTGTGACATTCCGCAGAATGCGGCCGGACAATCAGCGCTTGGAGAACTGGGTCGCACGGCGGGCCTTGCGCAGGCCGACCTTCTTGCGCTCCACTTCGCGGGCATCGCGGGTGACGAAGCCTTCCTTGCGCAGTGCGGGACGGAAGCTTTCGTCATACTGCATCAGCGCGCGGGTGATGCCGAGCCGGATCGCACCGGCCTGGCCGCTGGGGCCGCCGCCGCGGACATTGACATTGATATCGAACTTGTCGGCCAGATCGACGGTTTCCAGCGGCTGGCGCACGATCATGCGTGAGGTCTCGCGACCGAAATAGTCGTCGATGGACTTCTTGTTGATGGTGATGTTGCCGCTGCCTGACTTCAGATAGACGCGAGCGGAAGAGCTCTTGCGGCGGCCGGTTCCATAATAGTGTTCAGCAGACATAGGGGGTTCTCTCAGATATCCAGTACTTGTGGCTGCTGCGCAGCGTGCTTGTGATCGGCGCCGGCATAGACCTTCAGCTTCTTGAACATGGCGCGGCCGAGGGAATTCTTCGGCAGCATGCCCTTGACGGCGTGCTCGATAATGCGCTCCGGGTGAGTGGCGCGCAGCTTGGACAGGTTGACCGATTTCAGGGAGCCGACATAACCGGTGTGGTGATGATACATCTTGTCCTGTTCCTTGTTGCCGGTAACCTTGACCTTCTCCGCATTGATGACCACGATGTAGTCTCCGGTATCGACATGCGGGGTGTACTCCGGCTTGTGCTTGCCACGCAGGCGACGGGCGATCTCGGTGGAGAGGCGCCCCAGCGTCTTGTCGGTGGCGTCGACGACGAACCAGTCGCGCTTGACTGACTCCGGTTTGGCAGTGAAGGTTTTCATAAATAAATCCTGAATTCGCCTGTTCAGCGTTTGTCTTCTCAACGAAAGGGCGCGAATACTACCGGATCACCGGGCACTTGACAAGGCCTCGGAGCGCATATTCGAAGCTTCCCGGCTCGCTGACAGAAGACTTGCCTTTGTACCCTACAGCGGGTAAAAAAAGGCGTGGTCAAAAGACCACGCCAAAACCACCAAAGGAGGATGGAGGAGTATGCTGAAGTGAGACGGGGGGCGTCTCAAGGATTCAGCATATAATGATTATCTAATATATAATTCATCCCTGTCAATCCCTTTCCATCATCAAAACCGGAAACCCTTCACAAAACCCGAAGCCTGCCATGCACAAGCTCAGCCCCCTCGATCGCCTGCTGGTCGAAATCGAACACAGCCTGCGTACCAGCCTGGTCAAACCGCCGACCCGTCGCCCCTATCCGGCCAGTGACTGCACCGAAGATGCACTCGACGAGCACGACCTGCGCCATGCCGCCGGCCTGATGCGCGTCAACAATGCCGGCGAGGTGGCGGCCCAGGGCCTGTACCGCGGCCAGGCCCTGCTGGCCCGCGACGCCGCCGTGCAACAGCGCATGCTGGAAGCCTCCGCAGAGGAAAACGAACACCTCAACTGGTGCCAGACCCGGCTCGAACAGCTGGGCGAGCGACGCAGCCTGCTCGACCCGTTCTGGTACTGGGGCTCCTTCGCCATTGGTGCCGCCGCGGCTGCGGTCGGTGACAAGTGGAGTCTCGGTTTCGTCGAAGAGACGGAGCATCAGGTCACCCGCCACCTGGAAAGCCACCTCGAACGCCTGCCGGCCGAGGATGCCTGCAGCCGCAAGGTAATCGAGCAGATGAAGCGGGACGAGATGCGCCACGCCGAACAGGCCAGGCAGGCGGGCGCAGCCTCCCTGCCCTCTCCGGTACGCAAGGCGATGAGCTGGGTCAGCCGGCTGATGACTGCCACCGCCTACCGCGTATAGCGCTCAGGCTTCGACGATTTCGTAATCGTGGGTGATCTCGGCGGTCTTGCCCAGCATGATCGATGCCGAGCAGTACTTCTCTGCCGACAACTGGATGGCGCGCGCCACCCGGCTTTCCTCCAGCCCCTTGCCGGTCACGATGAAATGCAGATGGATGCGGGTGAACACCTTCGGGTTCTCATCGGCACGGTCATAGTCCAGCTCCACCTCGCAATGCACCACCTGCTGCCGCGATTTTTGCAGAATCAGCATCACATCGAAGGCGCTGCAGCCACCGAGCCCGAGGATCAGCATCTCCATCGGGCGGATACCGAGGTTGCGCCCGCCAAACTCCGGCGGGCCGTCCATGACCACCGCGTGGCCGCTCGGTGATTCACCGACAAAGGTCATGTTGTCCAGCCATTTGACTCTCGCTTTCATCGTATTCAGCACTCGCTTGTATGAAACATTTTTTATGGTATGTTATCGACGCCCATAATCATAATGACACAGGAAAGGAACCGTCGTGAGCGTGCAACCCATCAAGAAAATCGAGCCCACCCGCAACCCGGCACTGGAGAACTTTCTCAAGCACTGCCACAAGAAGACTCTTCCGGCAAAGCAGACCATCATCCACGCGCGGGACGAATCCCATACCCTGTATTACATCATCAAGGGTTCCGTCAGCGTGGTCATCGAGGATGAAGACTGCAACGAGATCGTCCTCGCCTACCTCAATGCCGGTGATTTCTTCGGCGAGATGGGGCTGTTCGAGCCCGACATGAAGCGCAGCGCCTGGGTCACCACCCGCAGCGAATGCGAGATCGCCGAGATTCACTACAACCAGTTCATGAAACTGGCGCGCGAGAACCCGGAAATCCTGTTCCAGCTTTCAGCGCAACTGGCCGACCGGCTGCGCAACACCAGCCGCAAGGTCAGCAACCTGGCGTTCATGGATGTCACCGGCCGTGTCGCCCGTACCCTGCTGGATCTGGCCGGGCAGCCCGATGCGATGACCCATCCGGACGGCATGCAGATCAAGATCACCCGACAGGAGATCGCCAAGATCGTCGGCTGTTCGCGCGAGATGGCGGGCCGCGTGATCAAGAACCTCGAAGAAGAGAACCTGATCTCCGCACACGGAAAGACCATCGTCGTCTTCGGCACCCGCTGAACCGACATCAGCCACGAACAAAAACGCCCCGGCCAGCGCGTGCTGACCGGGGCGTTCTGCTTTCCGCTTTGTGCCGTGAAGCGGCTATTGGCCGATAACGCGGAACTCCACACGGCGGTTCTGCGCCCTACCCTCGGGCGTGTCGTTGTTGGCCACCGGTCGGCTCTCTCCATAGCCCTTGGCCTCCAGCCGCCCGGCAGCGATACCCTGGCTGATCAGGTATTCACGCACGCTGCGGGCCCGGGCCTCCGAAAGCTTCTGGTTGCTGTCGGCCTGGCCCAGGCTGTCGGTATGGGCCTGGATCTCGATCCTCAGTTGCGGAAACTGTTTCAATACCTCGACCACCCGGTTCAGTGTCTGTTTCGACTCGGCGGTCAGGCGCGCTGAGCCCAATTCGAAGTAAACGCCTTCGATGCGCGTTTCGAACAGCGCGCAGCCCTCCGCATTGACCTCGGCACCGGCCGGTGTCTGGGGGCAGCGGTCCGCTTCATCGACCACGCCATCACCGTCCCGGTCCAGACTGCATCCCAGGTCATCCACCGCTGTGCCGGTCGCAGTGTCCGGGCAACGGTCCCTCGCATCGAACACGCCGTCGCCATCACTGTCGACAGGCCCGGCGGCGACCGGTTCGGCCGCCGGGCGTTGCGTCGTCGTTCGCTGCTGCCGGCCAAAGCGGTAGAGCAGATCCACCGTCAGCGCAGCCGCGTCCTTGTCATAGCTCTCAAGGTCGGCACGCAGCGCCCAGCCGCTTTTCCAGGCGTACTCTCCGCCCAGGCCCAGAGCGATCTGCAGACTGGTATTCTTGTCATAGGGCACGCTGGCGTCATTGCTGATGTGCCCCAGACCCGCCTTGGCGTAGGCAGCCCAGCCCACATGGTCGGTCCGGTCCTGATCATGGAAGTAGTAGAGCAGGTCCAGGGAGAAGGTCTGATAGTCGATATCCCCGACCGGCTTGAGGGTGGTCGTACCCAGATCGGCAAGGGCCAGCTCGGCACTGATTTTCGGCGTCAGATCGGCGCCGACGAACAGGCGCCAGGCGCTGTCGGAATCATCGTCCACCGAGTAGATGGTACCCCCGGTCTTCGGGTCCATCTTCGACAGGCCCAGGCCACCACCCAGGTACCAGGTCCAGTCATCGGTGTTGCGCCAGTCCGCGCTTACGGAAGCCGGCGGCACCCACAGCAGGGTCAACAGCAGGGCCAGGCCCAGCACGGGCAGAACGCGAGGGAACAGGCGTAGCAGGCCAAGCAGCAGCAGCGGGAGCAACAGCCCCTGCAGCGCACCGATGCCTTTGACGGCGGTTTCCACCACGCCACGGTCATCGCTGGTGTCCTGGAAGTCGGGCACGCCATCGTAATCACTGTCCGCGGGTGCACCGGCTGCGGCGGAGCCGTCGTTCCAGCCGTCGCCGTTGCTGTCGCTGAAGCCATCGACCCGGCCGTCGCCATCGGCATCGCTGCCACCCGCTTCGAGCACGTCGTTGCGGCCATCGCCATCGGCATCCAGGTCACGGGCATCGGGCTGGCCGTCACCGTCGGTATCGACCAGCGGCTGTCCACCGCCGGCCGCGACGCCATCGCCATTGACCATCGGTTGCCCGCTGCCCAGCCGACCGTCGCCATCGCCGTCACTGCCACCGTTTTCGATGACATCGACAATGCCGTCGTTGTCGCTGTCCAGATCGCGGAAATCCGCTACCCCATCCGCGTCGGTGTCGAGCAGAACACCGCCGTTGTAGGCGATCTGGCCACTGTCGGCGGTGCTTTCCACCGCATCCGCCAGGCCGTTGGCGCCCACGGTGTGGACGGCATCGATGCGACCGTTTCCATCGGCATCCAGGCCAGCGGCATCGGCGCCGGATTCGGCCAGGTCGAGCAGACCGTCGTTGTCGCTGTCCAGATCGCGGCTGTCGGGCACGCCGTCACCGTCGGTATCCACCGCGCCATCGCCTTCCAGCATGTCGGGGATGCCGTCGTTGTCGTCGTCGAGGTCGTCATCGTCGAGCAGGCCGTCGCGGTCGAGGTCATCGGAATCCCGGTAATCGGGGATGCCGTCGCCGTCACTGTCGGGCAGGTTCAGCGGGGTACCGCTGCGGGCATCGTCGAAGCCGTCGCCATTGAGGTCGGTGAAACCATCGACCCGGCCGTCGTCATCGACATCCGGGAAGCCGGATTCCACCAGGTCGGAGAGGCTGTCCTCGTCGGCATCGAGGTCATAGGGATCGGCCGCGCCATCGCCGTCGGTGTCCGTCAGCATCAGCATCGGTGCAACCCGGCCCTGGCTGTCCACCTGCGGCTGACCGCTGCCACTGATGCCATCGCCATCCGGGTCGCTGCCGCCGGATTCGATGACATCCGGAATGCCGTCGTTGTCGCTGTCCAGATCGCGCTGATCATGGACGCCATCGCCATCGGTATCACGAGGCGCCAGCGGGGCGGATTGCTCGACGCCCAGCGCATCCACCTGCTGCGGCGAAGCGCCAACGCGTCCGTCACCGTCCGGGTCGCTGCCGCCGGCTTCAAGCACATCGGCAATGCCGTCGTTGTCGCTGTCGAGGTCGAGCACATCGGGCACGCCATCGCTGTCCCCATCCGGGCGCGGCAGGCCGGTTCCCGTCAGGGCGTCCTGCCAGCCGTCGGCATCGCCATCCATGAAGCCATCGACAACGCCGTCGTTGTCGGCATCGACGCCACCGGCCTCGACCAGATCCATCAGGCCGTCGCCATCGCTGTCGCGATCGAGCGGATCGACCACGCCATCACCGTCGCTGTCGGGAGCCTGCAACGCGCCGCCCGAGGGCACTCCGAAGCCATTGACGACGGGCATTCCGGTGCCCAGCATGCCTTCATGGTCCGGGTCGCTGCCGCCGGCCTCGACGGCATCGGTCAGACCGTCGTTGTCGCTGTCCAGATCGCGGAAGTCATGCACGGTATCGGCGTCGGTATCGCGCAACACCCCGCCGTTGTAGGCAATCTGTCCGCTGTCGGCGGCCGTTTCCACGGCATCGGCCAGACCGTTGCTGCCGACTCCGTTGACCGGGTCGATCATGCCGTTGCCATCGGCATCGAGCGTCGCCGCATCGGCGCCGGATTCGGCCAGATCGAGGAGGCCGTCGTTGTCGCTGTCCAGGTCGAGGCTGTCCGCCACGCCATCGCCGTCGGTATCCACCGCGCCATCGCCTTCGAGGCTGTCGGGAATGCCGTCGTTGTCGTCGTCCAGGTCATTGTCATTGACCAGGCCGTCGCCATCGGGATCGTCGTTCTGACGGTAGTCGGGACGGCCATCGCCATCGCTGTCTGGCAGCGGCAGCGGATTGCCCTGCCGGCTGTCGTCGAAGCCGTTGCCGTCCGAGTCGGTGAAGCCATCGACCAGGCCATCGCCATTGCTGTCGGCACCTCCGGCCTCGACCAGATCCATCAGGCCGTCACCGTCGCTGTCCAGGTCGCGCGCATCCGGCTGACCGTCACCGTCGGTATCCACCGGTGTCAGGCCGCCACCACTGGTCACTACGCCATTGGCATCGACACCGGGCAAGCCGGTACCGACGATGCCGTCACCGTCGGGGTCATCGCCGCCGGATTCGACCACATCGGGCAGACCATCGTTGTCGCTGTCCAGGTCGCGGAAATCGAAGACGCCATCGCCATCGGTATCCAGAGGGCTGCCGTTGTTGTAGGCCAGGATGCCGGAATCCGCAGCGGTTTCGACCGCGTCGGCCAGTCCGTTGGTTCCGACGCCATGGCTGGCATCGATGCGTCCGTCGGCATTGCCGTCGAGCGCTATATCGGCGCCGGATTCCAGTGCGTCGTACAGGCCGTCGTTGTCGCTGTCCAGATCCCGGTAATCGGCCACGCCGTCACCGTCGGTGTCGGCAGCGGTTTCGATGGCATCGGGAATGCCGTCGTTGTCGACATCGAGATCGGCATAGTCGGCCACGCCGTCACCGTCGGTATCGGTTGTCCCTTCCTCGCCGTCGCTGAGGCCATCACCATCCGTATCGGCTGCCGGATCGAAAAGTTGCACCGTTGCCAGGCGTTCGCTGGAGCCACCTGCGGCATCCGGCCGATCCTGGAAGCGGACTTCGAGGGTTTGGCCGTATGCGGTGTTCATGGTGCCGTCGTTGTCGGTGCCCGCACCCGCGGCATCCGTGGTTGGCAGGTTACCCGTAAAGATGCCACTGTCGGGAGCGGTTTCGGTCAGGCCGAGCTGTTCCTGCTCGCCGGTCGCCGGGTTGGTCACCACGACGGTGACGGTCTCGGCCACACTGTCGATGGCATTGCTGTCGGCATCCTCCACCTGAAGGGGGATCGTTTCCGCCGGAAGGGCGTAGGCCGGTGCCGTCAGCACCGCATCCACGCCGGGTTGCGGATCATCGTTGTCGGTGATGGCGGTCAGCGTGGTACTGGCTGAACTCAGTCCATAGACATAGGTATCGATGAAGGCGGCATTGCCAATGCTGTCACCCGTGAAATCCCCCCAGGTATGGTGGCCGGCTGAGGTCGAGGACAGTTCCCCCGCGGGCAGCGTGGTGGTGCCGGTGAGAAAGGTCGCGTCATCCCAGTAGACCAGGGTGTCCTGCTGGCTGCCATCGGCGTTGGCGAGATAGATGGTCAGACCGTCGTCATTGGGGCCACCGCTGGTTTCCGCGTCGTCGGCGATGAAATGGTATTCACCCAGCCTCAGTTGCAGGCGGGCCGGGTAATTGCCGACGGGCAGGGTATTGCCGTCGGGGTCTGTGCCGTCCCAGGGCACCTGCTTCTGTTCCCCGGCCGCGATGCGCCCCAGCAGCAGCCTGTCGCCCGCACCGAACTGCCCATCCCGGTTGGTATCGATGAGGATCGCGTAGGTGGCATCGGCATCCGACGTGAACTCGAAAACCCCGCTATCCTGAACGCCCGGGGTCGCTCCCGGAGAGATGGCGTGGTCCTGTCCGGCATCGTCGACGAAGCGGAAATCGCCGGCCACCGGAGGATCGGTCGGCCTCGGCTGGGCCTTGTCCGGATAGCCGAGATAGATCGGGAACCTGGGGGTGACCGAATTACCGGTCTTGGGCACGCTGTAGCCCGAATTGGGCGCATCGACACCCAGGTCGTTGGCCGTCAGCACATACACGAAGCCCGCAAACTTGTTCAGGTCCAGCTTCCAGACATAGTGCGAACCGGGGCGTCCTCCCGGTACCAGCGGATAGAAGTCCGCGTCGGTCGCCGCCGTCTCGGCAAAGCTGCCGGCATTGAACCCCCACTGGTAGGCCCACAGACGCCCCGCGGCCTCGGTCGGATCCGGGGCGGTCTGATCGTCAGGGGTGATGCTGATATCGAAGCGCGAGAACAGATCACCGTCGTCATTGCTGAGACGGATTTCGTAGGCACCCGTGCCACCGGCCTGGGTGGTGACATAGCGCAGCGGGTTGATCAGCGGGGCGGTGAACGGGTCGTCACAGGCCACATTGCCGGAAGCCAGGGGCTGATCCAGCACCGTATTGCCCTGCGGGTCGAGGATCTGCACCTGAAGCGCGTCGTTGTCGTTTCCGCCGCAGACGCTGACATTGATGACCTCGCCCACCTGAAGGACATCGACGAATTGTGCGAAACCGTTTCCGTTCGGCTCCTCAAACAAGCGTTGGTTGAGCCCGGTCTGGTAGCTTCCCTCGGCCATGGCCTGAAGCGGCAGCAGAAGACAGAGTGCGGGAAGAATGCGGTGCAGTGCCATGATGTTTCCTCTTGTGTTTTTGTCTCCGGTATCCCGGGGCGCAGGCAGACGGAACCCACAGCCAGAACGGGAACGGTTTGGCTTCCACAACACAGCGTATCGAACGGAACAGCGGTGATACAGGAGGGAACTACGGGCGCAAGATTACCCGCGTTACATGATGAAAACAAGCCGCCAGAGCGACTTCCGTAAGCCCGTCAGTGGAAGAACAGCCGGGCCAGTTCCTCACCCGGATCTTCGGCACGCATGAAGGCTTCACCGACCAGAAAGGCATCGATGCCCGCGGCGCGCAAACGCCGCACATCCTCACGGCTGTGGATGCCGCTCTCGGTGACCATGAAGACCTCGTCCGGCAACAGATCGAGCAGTTCCAGCGAGGTATCCAGCCGGGTTTCGAAACGGCGCAGGTCGCGGTTGTTGACGCCGACCATCGTCAGGCCCAGCTCCAGCGCGCGCAGCATCTCTTCACGGTCATGCACTTCGACCAGTACATCCAGCCCCAGGTCCCTCGCCTGCCGGTACAGGGCGTCCAGTTGCGGCTGATCCAGCGCCGCGACGATGAGCAGGATGCAGTCGGCGCCCATCGCCCGCGCCTCGACCACCTGATAGGGATCGATGATGAAGTCCTTGCGGATCACCGGCAGGTTGCAGGCGGCGCGTGCCCCGACCAGATCATCGTCCGCGCCCTGGAAGAAATCCACATCGGTGAGCACCGACAGGCAGGCCGCGCCGCCCCGTTCATAGGACCGGGCGATGGCCGGCGGGTCGAAATCGGCGCGGATGACGCCCCGACTCGGCGAGGCCTTCTTGATTTCCGCGATCACCGCCGGCTGACCGCTGGCACGGCGTCTGCGCAATGCCTCGACGAAACCACGAGGCGGCGAAGCACTGTCCAGGCGTTGCTCCAGCTCGCGCTGACCCACCCGACGGCGGCGCTCGGCAATCTCCTCGCGCTTGCGCGCCAGGATACGTTCGAGAATGTCCGGCAGGCCGCTCATGACGCCTGCGTACACGAGACCAGACGGTCCAGCACCTGCTGCGCCCGCCCCGAATCGATGGATTCGGCGGCCTTGTCGATGCCTTCCTGCAGATGTTCGGCCAGCCCCGCCACATGGATGGCGGCACCGGCATTGAGGCAGACGATGTCGCGGGCGGGCCCCGCCTCGCCGGAAAGTACGGAACGGATCATGCGCAGGCTCTCCTCGGCGCTGCCGACGCGGATCGCCTCGGCGCCGGCCCGCTGCAGGCCGAATTCCTCCGGCTCGATGCGGTAGCTGCGTACATCCCCGTCCTTCAGCTCGGCGACTCGGGTCGGTGCGGAGATGGAGATCTCGTCCATGCCGTCATCGGCATGGACCACCAGCACATGACGGCTGCCCAGCTGCCCCAGCACGCGGGCAATGGGTTCGACCAGATCGCCGTCGAACACGCCCATGACCTGGTTGGGCGCGCCCGCCGGGTTGGTCAGCGGACCGAGCACATTGAACAGGGTGCGCACCCCCATCTCGCGTCGCGGGCCAATGGCGTGACGCATCGCGCTGTGGTGCTTCTGCGCGAACAGGAAGCCGACGCCCACCTCGTCGATGCATCGACCGACCGTTTCCGGCGGCACATCGAGATTGACCCCGGCGGCTTCCAGCACATCGGCACTGCCGGAGGAAGAGGACACCGAACGGTTGCCGTGCTTGGCCACATGGGCACCGGCGCCGGCGGCGACCAGCGCCGCGGCGGTGGACACATTGAAGCTGCCGGAGGCATCGCCGCCGGTGCCGCAGGTATCGACCAGGTGCTGTGCGCGGGTCTTTACCGGGGTCGCCAGTTCGCGCATCACCTGGGCGGCAGCGGTGATCTCGTCGATGCTCTCGCCCTTCATGCGCAGGGCAATGAGGAAGCCGCCGATCTGCGCCGGCGTTGCCTCCCCGGTCATGATCTGACGCATCACCGCAGTCATTTCCTCACGGCTCAGGTCTTCTCGGGCAATGGCTTTCTTCAGGGCCTGTTGGATGTCCATCAGCGTGCCTCCGGGTTGTCGATGCGGGTATCGAGAAAATTCTTCAGCTGCTCGTGGCCGAAGCGGGTGAGTATGGATTCGGGATGGTACTGCACGCCCTCGATGGGCAGCGTCTTGTGGCGCACGCCCATGATGGCATCGAAATCACCGGCTTCGTTTTCGGTCCAGGCGGTGATCTCGAGGCAGTCGGGCAGGCTTTCGCGCTCGATCACCAGCGAGTGGTAGCGGGTGGCCTCGAAAGGCGACTCCAGCCCACGGAACACCCCCTCGCCACGGTGGTGAATCATCGAGGTCTTGCCGTGCATGATCTGCCCGGCATGGACGATGCGCCCGCCGAAGGCCTGACCGATGGCCTGATGACCGAGGCAGACGCCGAGGATCGGCTTGACGCCGGCCAGGCGTTCGATCACCTGCAGCGATATGCCCGCCTCGTTCGGCGTGCAGGGGCCCGGCGACAGCATGATGTGGCTGGCATCGCTGTCTTCCACATAGGCGACCGGTATCTCGTCGTTGCGCTTGACCTCGACCTCGACGCCCAGTTCTCCCAGGTACTGCACCAGATTCCAGGTAAAGGAATCGTAGTTGTCGATCATCAGCACTTTCATGATGCGGCCTCCGGCAGATCGCAGGGGTCGGTGGGACCGAGGCCGGACTCGGCCAGCGCCACCGCGCGGAAGATGGCCCGCCCCTTGTTCAGGGTTTCTTCCCATTCCTTCTTGGGGTCGGAGTCGTAGACGATGCCCGCTCCGGCCTGAATATAGAGCCTTCCGTCCTTGATGACCGCGGTGCGGATGGCGATCGCGGTGTCCATGTTGCCGTTCCAGGAAATGTAGCCCACGGCGCCGGAGTAGATGCCGCGCTTGACCGGCTCCAGCTCGTCGATGATTTCCATCGCGCGGATCTTCGGCGCGCCGGACACGGTGCCGGCCGGGAAGGTCGCGCGCAGCACATCCATCGCCGACAGCCCCGGCTTCAGCTCGCCTTCCACATTGGACACGATGTGCATCACATGGGAGTAGCGCTCCACCACCATTTTCTCGGTCAGCCGCACGCTGCCGGTCCGGCTGACCCGGCCGGCATCGTTGCGGCCGAGGTCGATCAGCATCAGGTGCTCGGCGCGTTCCTTCGGATCGGCCAGCAGCTCGGCTTCCAGCGCCCGGTCTTCTTCCTCGCTGGCGCCGCGGTGGCGGGTGCCGGCGATCGGCCGCACGGTGACCCGCCCCTGCTCCAGCCGCACCAGAATCTCCGGCGAGGAGCCCACCACATGGTGATCGCCCAGGTTCATGAAGTACATGTAGGGCGAGGGATTGAGACCGCGCAGGGCACGGTAGAGGTTGATCGGCTCGGCCGTGAAGGGAATCGACAGCCGTTGCGACAGCACGATCTGCATGGCGTCGCCGTCGATGATGTACTGACGCGCGCGCTCGACCGCGGCCATGTAGCCATCGCGGGAGAACTCGGACTGGAAGTCGGCTTCCAGCACCCGGCTGGAAGCGGCGGGCTGACGCGGCGGGCGGGCCTCACGCTCCGTCATGCGCTCGACCAGTTCGTCCAGACGGCGCTGACCGCGCGACCAGGCGTCCTCTTCGGCGGGATCGACATAGACGATGATGTACATCCGCGAGGCCAGGTTGTCGAACACCACCAGTTCCTCGGACAGCATCAGCAGGATGTCGGGGGTGTTGTGCCGGTCGGGATTGGGATTGTCGGCGAGGCGCGGTTCGATATAGCGGATAGTGTCGTAGCCGAAGTAACCGACCAGACCGCCATTGAAGCGCGGCAGACAATCGACCTCGGCCACACGGAAGCCCGCGAGGTAATCCTCGATCCAGGACAGGGGATCGTCCACCGTCTGCCGTTCGACAGGCTCATCGCCCCGTTCCAGCAGCACTTCATGACCGAAGACCTTGATGCGGGTACGGCTGGCAAGCCCGATGATCGAGTAACGCCCCCATTTCTCGCCACCCTGCACCGATTCGAACAGGTAACTGTAGGGCGCGTCGGCCAGTTTCAGATAGACGCTGAGCGGGGTGTCGAGATCCGCGAAGACTTCGCGGGCCAGCGGTATGCGGTTGCAGGTGGCCTTGAGTTGATCAAAGTGTTCCAGTTTCATGAAGATTCACCAGGTCGTTGACGATGGACAGGGGGGTACGGCTGCGGGGATGGGGCTTCACCATCGCCAGCCGGTTCCTGTCATCAGGTTCAACGCCTCGTGGTTCATGTGCTGGATCTACAGATACCGTTTCAGTTCGACAAAGGAATCTATCACAGCATCCGGGTCATAGTCACGGATGTCTTCGCCGTGGTTGTAGCCGTAGCTCATGCAGATGATCTGAAAGCCGGCCGCCCGCGCCGCCTTCACATCGCTCATCGAGTCACCGATCATCAGCGACTGCTCCGGCGCCACCCCCAGCCGCTCGCAGGCGGTCAGCAGCGGCAGCGGATCCGGCTTCTTGCGCGGGGTATCGTCACCGCAGATGATGGTCTCGAAGGCATCGTGCACGCCCAGATCGCGCAGGATCGGCAATGTGAACTCGGCGGCCTTGTTGGTCACGCAGCCGAGCCGGTAACCCTGATCGCGCAGATAGCCCAGCCCTTCCTCGACACCGGGGTAGAGGTAGCTGCGTTCTGAAGTGTTGTCGGCATAGAGGGCGCGGAAGATCGGCAACGCGCGCGCGTATTCCTCCGCATCCGGCTCACCATCGAGGCTTCCGGTCAGCGCGCGCTTGACCAGCCGCTCGACGCCATTGCCCACCCATTCGCGCACCTTGTTCTCGCCCCAGGGCTCGCGTCCGAGCTGTTTCATCATCTCATCCACGCAATAGGCCAGGTCCGGCACGCTGTCCACCAGCGTGCCGTCCACATCGACGAGGATCATCGACGGCTTGCGAATAGCCGTCATGCTCAGACCTTGGCCAGCTCGGCACGCATCTGGCCGACGATGCTGTCGTAACGGTTCGGATCGGAATCCCTGGCGCCGCCAAAGATGCCGGAACCGGAAACGAACATATCGGCGCCCGCGGCCGCGATCTCGGCGATGTTGTCCACCTTGACGCCGCCGTCGATTTCCAGACGGATGTCGAAGCCGGATGCGTCGATACGCTTGCGCGCCTGGCGCAGCTTGTCCAGCGTGGCCGGGATGAAGCTCTGGCCGCCGAAGCCGGGGTTGACCGACATCAGCAGGATGACATCGATCTTGTCCATCACATAGTCGAGGTAGTCCAGCGGCGTGGCCGGATTGAATACCAGACCGGACTTGCAGCCCAGATCACGGATCAGTGAAAGGCTGCGGTCGATGTGCTCGGTGGCTTCCGGATGGAAGGTAATGTAGCTGGCGCCGGCCTTGGCAAAATCGGGGATGATCCGATCCACCGGCTTGACCATCAGATGCACATCGATGGGCGCGGTCACGCCGTGCGCGCGCAACGCCTCGCAGACCAGCGGCCCGATGGTCAGGTTGGGTACATAGTGGTTGTCCATGACATCGAAATGCACCACATCGGCGCCGGAAGCGATGACCTGGTCCACTTCCTCGCCGAGACGGGCGAAGTCGGCCGAAAGAATCGACGGTGCTATCAGATAATCAGACATGGCAGGCTCCTGGAAGGCTCTCAAAAGATGGGAAGAGGCGGAATGTACACGAAACCGGCGCCGATTTCAGCCCGCCGCCGATCAACCCCGTGTTTTGCGCTGGAGTTCCACCGCGTTCAGGCGGTAGTATCCATCCATCTTTCACTGCAAGGAGACACCACAAATGGGCATCTACCTCGCACTGCATGTGCTGTCCGTCGTCGTCTGGGTGGGCGGCATGTTCTTCGCCTGGATGGTTTTGCGACCGGTCGCCGCCGGACAGCTGGAACCGCCGCCCCGACTCAAGCTCTGGCGCGGCGTGTTCGAACGCTTCTTCCCCTGGGTCTGGGCCGGCATCCTGCTGATCATCGCCAGTGGCACGATGATGATCATCGAAACCGGCGGCCTGGCCGCCACCACCCCCTCGGTGCGCGCGATGATCACCCTGGGCACGGTAATGATGCTGATCTTCTTCCATGTCTATTTCGCACCTTTCCGACGCATCCGCCGTTGCCTCGACGCCGAAGACTACCCGGCGGCGGGGCAACAGCTGGCCACCATCCGCAAGTTGGTCGGCTTCAACACACTGCTGGGCGTCATCACCATCGCCGTCGCCACGGCCGGAAAGTACTACCTGGTCTGAACCCCAGGCGAAGCCTGAACACAAAAAAGCCGGGCTCAGCCCGGCTTTTCCTGACGCGTCTGAAGGCAGACGATCACTGAAGCGAACCGATATAGGCGGCAAGGTTCTCGATGTCCTCGTCGGTGAGGCCGGCCGCCATTCCGTTCATGGTCGGGTTCTTGCGCTTGCCGCTGCGGAAGTTGGTCAGGTTCTCCTTGACGAAGGCGGCGCTGCGCCCCTTCAGTGTCGGATAGGCCGGCGCCGTGCTCACACCGCCTGCGCCATGGCAGCCGATGCAGCCCTTGGCCGCAAAAGTCGCCTTGCCCTTGGCCGGATCACCCGCTGCCATGGCGGAAGCGGAAACGGTCAGGGCGGTCGCCATGACGAAAGTGGTCAGAATTTTCATGGGGGAACTCCTCGTTGATGGGTTTGTAGCCATGACGAAATGGCTTGCCAAGACTGGACGGCATTGTTACAAAGCCGCCAGTTTTTGTAAACAGACCGAATTCTAGGCTTTTTCTCTGAATTTACGCTGAATCCTTCCTCCCCTTTAGCTTCCTTATCGCCGATCATGAAGAATCCCGAGGAATACAACCGCATCATCCGTCAGGACATGACCCTGCACACGCGACAGCGTGATACCGAGCTGGTACTCAAGACCACCTGGGGGCTGTTTTCACCGAAGGCCGTCGACGCCGGGTCACAGATGCTGTTGGATTTCATCGAGCTGACGCCGGATGCCGACTGCCTCGACCTCGGCTGTGGCTACGGCATCCTCGGCCTCACCCTGGCGCGCTGGGCGCCCGAAGGACAGACCCTGCTGGTGGACAAGGATTTCGTGGCCGTTGAATACAGCGAGAAGAACCGCCTACTCAACCGCATCGGCAATGCCGAATGCCAGCTCAGCAACGGCTTCCAGCACATCGCGCCGCAGCGGCGCTTCGATGTCATCGTCTCCAACATCCCCGCCAAGGTCGGCAAGGAAATGCTCTACATCTACCTGTTCGACGCCCTGCGTCACCTCAAGCCCGGCGGCGCGTTCTATATCGTCACCATCACCGGCTTGCGCCAGTTCTTCAAGCGCGGCTTCCAGGAAGTCTTCGGGCATTACGAGAAAATCAAGCAGGGCAAGACCTACACCGTCGCCCGGGGCGTACGCCAAGCATGAAAAAAGGCGGCCCGAAGGCCGCCTTGTTGCACAGGCCGGAACCGCGATCACTGACGCGGTGCCGGAGCCGGTGCCGGCTGGGGAGCCGCTTGCGGCGCCGCTACCGGTGGCGGCTGGTAGCCGTAGGGACCGTATCCCCAGTAGGGGTTGTAGGGGCTGCGGCCCCAGGGTCCGCCGTCGTAGCTGTAGGCATTGCCGTAGTAACGGGTGTCACCATAGTAGTTGCCGTAGTAGTCACCGCTGCCATAGCCGCGGGTGTTCAGGTCACTGTCGGCGGTCATGTCGGTATCGGCATCCATGTTGCCCCGGCCCTTGGCACGGAAGTTCATCTCGAACTCGCCCTCGCCATCGCCGCGGCCGCGACCGCGGCCGGTACCCCGGCCCGTGCCACGACCGTAATAGTCGCCATAGCCACGGCCGTAGCCGGAACCATCGCCATAGTAATTGCCATAGCCATAGGTATTGCTGTTGTCATTGTCCCACCATTGCGCGCTGGCGCTGGCGGTCATGCCCAGTGTTGCCGCGACTGCCACGGCCAAAACCAGTTTTTTCATCGCTCATTCTCCTCATTCGATGACTCACGCGCTGCGCGGTCATGTTTGATGGTTTTCGACTGGCTGTTGGCCTCCTTCCACCGGTGCAGCAGGATCGGGGCCAACCTCCATCCTACGCAACCGTTATATCCCAACGGCCCGCAAGAAGAAAGCCCCGGCCGGGCAGCGAGAAATGGTATTTCAGAATATTCTGATATGGATCAAATTCAGAGGCGGTTCAGCACCCGACGGACGCGGGACAACCGATCCAGAGCCTGCTCACGGCTGTCGGCCAGGCAGTTGACATGCCCCATCTTGCGCCCGGGCCTGGCCTGCTTCTTGCCATAGAGGTGCAGGCAGGCATCCTCGATTTCCAGGACTCCCGCCCAGTCCGGCTCGCCCTCATCGGGCCACAGGTCACCCAGCAGGTTGAGCATGGCCACCGGCGTCCGCAGCTGCAGGTTGCCGGGGGGCAGGCCACAAATCATGCGCAATTGCAGTTCGAACTGCGAACAGTGACAGGCATCCTGGGTGAAATGCCCGGAATTGTGGGGCCGCGGCGCGATCTCGTTGACCAGCAAAGCGCCATCACGGGCCACGAAAAATTCCACGGCCAGCACGCCCCGGTAGTCCAGCCCGTCGGCGATGCGCACCGCCGCCTGCCGGGCCTGCTCCGCCAGCGCTTCATCGATGGCGGCAGGGAGAATCGATACATCGAGGATACCGCCGGCATGGCGGTTTTCGGCCAGCGGATAGGCATGGCAACGCCCCGCGGCATCACGCCCCAGCACCACCGACACTTCCAGCGCCAGGTCGATGCGCCGCTCCAGCACGCAGGGTACACCCAGTTCGGCGAAGCCGTCGCGGGCCTGGGCGGCGTCGGCGCAGACGATCTGCCCCTTGCCGTCATAACCCAGGGTAGCGGTCTTGAGGATGGCCGGCCATTCCATGCCCTCAAGCCGGTCCAGATCCGCGTCCGTTTCCAGTACCACGAACGGCGAAGTGGGCAAGCCCAGTGACCGGATGAAGTTTTTCTCGCGAATCCGGTCCTGGGCGATGGCCAGCGCCTCCGCGGACGGATGCACCTCCACCTGGCCGGCCAGGCGCTGCAGCGCGGCGGCAGGGATGTTCTCGAACTCGGTGGTGACCACGGCGCAGCGCGCGGCCAGCTCGTCCAGGGCCGGGGCGTCGTCATAGGCGGCGCACAGGTGGGCGCTGGCCAGGCTGCCCGCCGGTGAGGCCGGATCGGGATCGAGTACAATCACCTCGTAGCCCATTTCACGGGCCGTCGCGGTGAACATACGCCCCAGCTGGCCGCCACCGATCATGCCCAGGGTCGAGGGGGGAAGGACCGCCACCGGGGTCAGTCCTCTTTCGGCGGCAGGGTCATGGCATGGACCGATTCGCTCTGGCGTGCGCGGAAATCGTCCAGCTTGCGGGCCAGCGCTTCATCCCCGTGGGCCAGCAGCGCCACCGCGAACAGGGCGGCGTTGGCCGCGCCGGCCTCGCCAATGGCAAAGGTCGCCACCGGCACGCCGCGCGGCATCTGCACGATCGACAGCAGGCTGTCCTGCCCCTTGAGGTAGCGCGAGGGTACCGGCACACCGAGTACCGGCACGGTGGTGAAGGCCGCCAGCATGCCCGGCAGGTGGGCAGCGCCGCCGGCGCCGGCGATGATGCAGGCGAAGCCTCGGTTGCGCGCCTCGCGGCCGAACTCGGCCAGCAGTTCCGGGGTACGGTGGGCCGAGACCACCTGGGCATGACAGTCCACGCCAAAGGCTTCGAGTTCCTCCACCGCCCGCTTCATGACCGGCCAGTCGCTGTCACTGCCCATGACCACCGCGACGCGCTGGCGCTTGGCTGATGCTCCCATTTCGGATCTCCTTTGCTCGACCCCGGACCTTGGCCGGGGCGGGAAAAAACCGGGCATTGTACCGGTTTTCACGGGCAAGATAAGACCTTTGTGTTCCACGGGTATTCTTTCTATCCAATTTGGGATAGAATCGCGACCCTTTTTCGAGGGCCGCCGCCATGACCCACACCGTCCAGGAAACCCGTCTCGACCTGCCGCTGGTTGCCCGCGGCAAGGTCCGTGACATCTATGCCATCGATGACGACCACCTGCTGTTCATCACCACCGACCGCATCTCTGCCTTCGATGTTGTGTTGCCCGACCCGGTGCCGGGCAAGGGCGAGATCCTGACCCGCATCTCCAATTTCTGGTTTCACAAGTCCGAACGGCTGGTGCCGAACCATCTGACCGACCTGGACCTGAGGGATTTCGTTTCCGCGGACGACTACCCCTGGCTCAAGGACCGCTCCGTCATCGTGCGCAAGCTGCGGCCGCTGCCGGTGGAGGCCATCGTGCGCGGCTACCTGATTGGCTCCGGCTGGAAGGATTATCAGGCCACGGGGGCGGTCTGCGGCATACCGCTGCCTTCCGGCCTGCGGCTGGCGGAGCAACTGCCGGAAGCCATTTACACCCCTTCCACCAAGGCGGCGGTGGGCGATCACGACGAGAACATCGATTTCGAGGCCACCATTGATCTGCTGGGCCGCGAACGGGCCGAGGAGGTGCGTCGTGTCAGCCTGATGCTGTACTCGCTCGCGGCCGAGCATGCACGCCAGCGCGGCATCATCATCGCCGACACCAAGTTCGAGTTCGGCCTCGATGACGAAGACCGCCTGGTGCTTGCCGACGAGGTTCTGACGCCGGATTCCTCGCGCTTCTGGCCCGCCGATCAATACCGTGTCGGCGACAGTCCGGTCAGCTTTGACAAACAGTACATTCGCGACTATCTGGAGGGTCTGGACTGGGACAAGACGCCACCCGCTCCGCATATTCCGCCGGAGGTCATCGAGCGCACCCGGCAGAAATACCAGGAAGCCCTGGACCGACTCACCGCCCCCGGAGACAGCAACTGACATGGTCTATGCCGACAAACAGAAACAGGTGACGCAAAACTGCGTGCAATCCAGCGACCGCGACTGCTGGATCATCGGCGGCGAAGGGCCGCGTCTGCGCCCGAGCAACTGGCCGGAACGCGTTGCCTCCACCTTCATGGACCTGGGGGACTTCAATCGCCAGCGCAAGATCGTCTCGCAATGCGTATCGCCCATGCTCCACAACGGCCGCCCTTGCCTCCGGGTGCGCAAGGCCTTCCAGCGCGGTTGCGCCCAGGGCTGGAACTACATCCTCGACTTCGCCCGCAGCAACGGTCTGAGCATCGTCGACAACCACGGCCAGCCGTGGAAGAGCGAGTTGCCCACCACCGATCACAACCCGCTTCAGGAACGGGTACTCGACAAGAGTGCCTGAATCGCCCACGACGCGAGTGTGCCTGTCGGGGCGGTCTGTACTATGATCATGGCAGAATGATGCGATCGCACACCTCTGCCCCGTGACCGGCAGCCGCCTCAGGGCCTGGCATCGACTGTTGCTGGCCGGACTGCTGCTGATGCTTGCGCTGCCGGCTCTGGCCACCGAGCAGCGCATCGCCTTGTTCATTCCTTCCTCTTCCGCCTTCTGGGACCGGCTCAGCGGTTTCGCCCAGGCCGCAGCGGACGACCTCGATGTCCGCCTCGACATCTACCGCGCTTCCGAAAACCTGGCGATTCCCGCCCGCAAGGACACCATGCTCAAACAGGTCGATCGTGCCCTTGCGGAGGGGGTCGATGCCATTCTGTTCGTCAATTTCCAGGGCGCCGGAGAGGACATTCTGAAGCGCAGCCAGTCCGCCGGGGTGCCATCGCTGCTGATCAACACCGGCTTCGACGACCCGCTGCTGCGCCCGCGCGCCCGCTATCCGCTGTGGCTGGGGAGCATCCTGCCCGATGATCGGGAGGTCGGTCTGCGGCTGACCACCGGGCTGATCAATACCGCCCGAGAGCGCGGTGCCGACCGCTTCCGCATCTTCGCCTTCCAGGGCAACCCCAATGAGCGTGCCCACCGGCTGCGTTTCGAAGCACTCAAGGAGATGGTCGCCTCTCGCGACGATGTGGAGCTGGTGGCCGAGGTACACAACACCAGCGACGGCGACCGGGCCGGCGAACAGTTTCTGCAGGCGCTGAGCGAGCACCCCGACATCAATATCCTGTGGAGTTACAAGGATGCCCTGGCCCTCTCTGCCAGTCAGGCGCTGGGCAAGGCCCGGGGCATCGACCGCCAGCGCATCGTCATCGGCGGCGTCGACTGGAACCCGAAGGCGTTGCGCGCCATCCGCGACGGACAGATGGATCTGGACATTGGCGGCCACATCTTCGACGGCGCCCAGGGCGTGATCCTGCTCAAGGATTACCTGGAAGGCCGGGATTTCGCCGATGAGGGTCTGCAATTCGCCAGCACCATGGTCACCGCCCGCGCCGACAATGTGCGCAACCTGATCGGCCTGCTGGAAGACCCGACCACCATCGACTACCGCCGCCTCAGCAAGACTTTCAACCCCGAACGCCGCCAGTACCGCTTCGATCTCGATGCCCTGAGCCAGGCGCGCAACCCGGCCGGCTGGACGCTCACAGAGGAACAGCAGCGGTGGCTCGAGGCCCATCCGCGCATCCGCATCGGCGCGATGAACGACTGGCCCCCCTTCGACTTCACCGACGGCAACGGACGACCGTCCGGTATCGGCGCCGATCTGGTCCGTGAACTGAACCGCCTGCTCGACCACCGGCTGCAGATCGTCAGCGGCCCCTGGAGCAGGCTTTACGAACAGACCCGCCGCGGCGAGCTCGACGCCCTGCTCGATATCACGCCCAAACCTTCACGGGCGAAGGATTTCCTGTTCACGCGGCTCTACCAGGATGTGCCCCATGTCATCGTCGCGCGACGGGACAGCCCTTTCCTGGCCAGCGAGAACGCCCTCGAGGGCAAACGCCTGGCGCTGGAGCAAGGCTTCGGCAATGTCGAATACTTTCGCCGCGAATACCCCTCGGTGCCAGTGCAGCTCTACCCGGATACGCTGGCGGCGCTGGAAGCCGTGTCCCGTGGCGACGCCGACGCCTATGCCGGCAACCGGGTGGTGGCGCTGTACCTGATCGGCAAGGAGGATCTGGCCAACCTGAAGGTACACGGCCGGCTCCACAAACCCGGATCGCGACTGGCCATCGGCGTTCCCCGGGACCGGGCGATACTGCGCGACATCCTCGATCAGGCCCTGCAGCAGATCGGTGAACCGGCCATCGAGCGCATCGCCCGCAAATGGATACGCGGCGAGGGCATCGCCACGGATCTGCCGCCGCCGCTGCCGCTGACTGACGCCGAGCGTTCCTGGCTGCGCGCCCACCCGAGCATTCGCCTGGCGGTGGACAGCAACTGGAAACCGATGGAGTTCATCGACGCCGGCGGCAACTACAAGGGGCTGTCTTCGGAGTTCATCCGCTATTTCGAACGCCAGCTGGGGGTGCGCTTCGAAGCGCCCCAACGCCAGCCCTGGAACCGGGTCATGGAACGGCTGGAACAGCGCGATCTCGATCTGGCGCCGATGCTGCTGCGCACCAATGAGCGGGAGCGCTTCCTCAACTTCACCCGCCCCTACCTCAGCTTTCCGGTGGTGGTCTTCACCCGCCAGCAGGACACCCTGCTCAACGGCCTTGGGGAGCTGCGCGGGCGGCGCGTCGGCGTGGTCCGCGGCTACGCCATCAGCGAACTGCTGAAGCGGGATTACCCGGATCTGCAGCAAGTCGAATTCGACGACAACCTGAGCGGGTTCCACGCCCTGGCGCTGGGACAGATCGATGCCTTCGTCGACCTGCTGGCCAGCGGCGCCTACCTGATTGCCGAACAGGGCCTGAGCAACATCCAGGTGGCCGCGCTGACCCCCTATGGCCACGCGTTCTCGATGGGCGTGCGCAAGGACTGGCCCGAACTGGCGGCGATCCTCGACAAGGCCATTGCCGCCCTGCCTCCCCGGCAGAAAGATGCCTTCATCCGCAAATGGCTGAAGGTCAATTACCGCCAGCAGGTGGATTACCAGCTGATCATCTGGATCGTGCTCGGCGCGCTGATCGTGATCGCCCTGTTTGCCTTCCGTGCCTGGGAGATGTCGCGCATCAACCGCAAGCTGGAGGAGAGCCAGCGCCGTCTGGCACTCTCGCTGCGCGGCGCGCGCCTCGGAACCTGGGAACTGCGGCGCTCTACCGAGGCCGGCGAACGGCTGGACTGGGATGCGGATTTCGCCGCCCAGCACGGATTGCCCGGCGCAGCCAGGGATCAGCCGCTGGAACAACTGCTCGAGCGCATCGACAGAGACCAGCGCGGCACACTGCGGCGCGCCATCCAGGACTGCCTCGACGGCATCCGCAATGAATTGCGCATCGAATACGCCTGTGACGACGGCCGCCGCTGGATCTTCAACCAGGGGCAGATCTTCGAGCGGGACGACGGCAACCGCCCGTTGCGTATCGTCGGCATCAGCCAGGACATCAGCGAACGCATCGAGGCCAGCCGTGCGCTGCAACGCTCCAGCGAATTCAAGAGCCAGTTCCTCGCCAACATGAGCCACGAGATCCGCACCCCGATGAACGCCATCGTCGGACTCGGGCACCTGCTCGCGCGCACCGAGCTGGACAGTCAGCAGGACGGCTATGTGCGTCACCTGCAGTCCGCGGCCCAGTCCCTGCTGACGCTGGTCAATGACATCCTCGATTTCTCCAAGATCGAGGCCGGGCATCTGGACATCGACCGCATCGAGTTCGACCTCGAAGAGTTGCTGGCGGACCTGGCTCGCCTCAACGCGCTGCGCATCGGCGACAAGCCGGTGGAATTCCTCTACGACATCCAGCCCGATGTGCCGGTACAACTGATCGGCGATCCCTTTCGCATCAATCAGGTGCTGACCAACCTGATCTCCAATGCCATCAAGTTCACCGAACAGGGCAGTGTCGTCCTGCGTGTCAGTCGCATCGACGGCGACACGCAAAAAACGCGGCTGCGCTTCGAGGTAGAGGACAGCGGCATCGGCATCCCACCGGAACAGCTGCCCCAGCTGTTCGATGCCTTCGTGCAGGCCGACGGCAGCACCACCCGTCGGTTTGGCGGCACCGGTCTGGGCCTGTCGATCAGCCGGCAACTGGTGGAGCTGATGGGCGGCGAGATCCACGCCGAAAGCACACCGGGCAAGGGCAGCCTTTTCTGGTTCGAACTGCCCTTCGATCTGGCCGACGAACGCTGCGCCCGCTACCTGCCCGCCAACGGCAACCTGGATCTGCGCGACCTGCGGGTGCTGCTGGTGGACGACAATGACACCGCGCTGCAGATCCTCGGCAGCATGCTGCAATCGATGAGCTTCCGGGTCACCGCCGTGGACAACGGTGAAAAGGCCCTGAACGCGCTGGAGCAGCAGGACTTCGACCTGGTATTGCTGGACTGGCGCATGCCGCGGATGAGCGGCGACCGACTCAGCGCCGAAATCCGCCGCCGTCTGCCACGCTCGCGCCTGCCGATCATCATCATGATCACCGCCTACGGGCGCGAGGCCGACGAACGCATGCTCGACCTGCGTCAGCTCGACGGCTTTCTGGTCAAGCCGATCACCCCCTCGCAACTGTTCAATGCCATCATCCTCGCCCGCCATGCCACCAGCGACGAAAACGCCCCCGCCCTGGCCGCCCGCCCCGCCAGCGAACAGGGCCTGCCTCCGCTGCAGGGCCGGGTGATGCTGGCCGAGGATAACCCGATCAACCAGCAGGTAGCCCGCGAACTGCTGGAACAGATGGGCCTGGAAGTGACCCTCTGCAACAACGGCCGCGAAGTGCTCGAATGCATCGACAGCGTACGGCCGGACCTGATTCTGATGGACATCCAGATGCCCGAACTCGATGGCTACCAGACCACCCACCGTCTGCGTGAAAACCCGCGCTGGCGCGATCTGCCGATCCTGGCGATGACCGCCAATGCGATGGCCGACGATGTGCGCAAGGCCCTGCAGCAGGGCATGAACGCCCACATTGCCAAGCCGGTGGATCCGCAACAGCTGCACCGCGTGCTGAGCCAGTTCCTGCAGCCGAAAGCGGCGTCAGGGTCCGCGGGCACGCCGGAGCCCGGCCCTGACGCTCAGGATGCATGGCCCGAGTCCATGCCGGGTCTCGACATTCACAGCGGCATCCGTCAGGTGGGTGGCAACGCCCGGCTCTACCGCAAGCTGCTGATGGACTTCCTTGGCAGCCACCAGCAGGCCGCCCGACGACTGGAAGACGCCTTGCGCGAAGGCGATCTCATCAGCGCCGAACGGCTGACCCACACCCTCAAGGGCGTGGCCGGCAATGTCGGCGCCGACCGTCTCGCTGAGGCTGCCGAAGCCATCGACCGTCAACTGCAAGACGGTGAAGCGCCCCCCCAGGCCGCGATCGACGACTTCCGCGCCGCCCTTGAAGAAGTCTGCGAGAGCCTGGGCCAACTCGAATCCCGCATGCCCTCGCACGCGGCTGAAGCTGCGTCTGCATCCGCCCCTGCGGACCTGGAACAACTGCGTCAGGCCCTCATCCGCGGCGACAGCCGCAGCCGCCAACTCCTGGATGGCCTCAGAGACCCGCTCGATGAGACCACTCGGTCCCGACTCAGAGCATTGATCGACGATTATGAATTCGACGCCGCCGTCGAACTACTGGAGAACAGCGCACACGACTGAAATGGACATGCACCACCAGCCACGCATCCTCGTCATCGATGACGAAAACTTCTATCTCGATCTGCTGGCCGAAACCCTGTCCCGCGATTATCAGGTCTCCCTGGCCAAGAATGCGCTCGCCGGCCTCGCCCGCGCCAATGGCCGCAGCCGCCCAGACCTGATTCTGCTGGACATCAGCATGCCCGGCATGGACGGTTACGAAACCCTCAACGAACTGAAGAAAAATCCCCTGACGCGGGACATCCCGGTCATATTTCTCACCGCCCGCCGTAGCCCCGAGGACGAATTGCGTGGCTTCGAGCTGGGCGCTGCCGACTACATCACCAAACCGATCAGCCTGCCAGTGCTGCACGCCCGCGTGCGCAGCCAGCTGACCATCTCCCGCAAGCGCAGCGCACTGGAGGAACTGGTCCGCGAGCGCACACGAGAGCTGGAACGCACCAAGGACGCCATCGTCTTTGGCATGGGTGAAATGGCCGAGGCACGGGACCAGGAAACCGGCCGTCATCTGCTGCGCTGCCGCGCCTATGTCCGCCTGCTGGCCGAGCAACTCTCCACCCTGCCCGAATACCGCGAACGGCTCACACCAGCCGTCATCGACGCCTTCGAACGCGCCGCCCCGCTGCACGATATCGGCAAGATCGCCGTGCCCGAAGCCATCCTGCGCAAACCGAGCCCGCTCGACGATGACGAATGGGCCGTGATGCGTCGGCACCCGGAGCAGGGACGCCGCATCATCGAAAACGCCGAGCGCGCCATCGGCACAACCCTGTTCATCCAGGTAGCCCGGGACATCGCCTGGTGTCATCACGAGAAATGGGACGGCAGCGGCTACCCACAAGGCCTGTGCGACGAGGCGATACCGCTGGCGGCCCGCCTGATGGGGTAGTGTTCAGAATTCTGTGT
>Ga0256839_1001309_pt1 | contig 30466 bp, 29 predicted proteins | sample 354166metaG_FD_185968 | JGI IMG/M metagenome (GOLD analysis project Ga0256839, IMG submission 185968) | Hydrothermal vent microbial communities from Mid Atlantic Ridge, Atlantic Ocean - 354-166 | ecosystem: Environmental > Aquatic > Marine > Hydrothermal vents | place: Atlantic Ocean: Mid... | reverse complement strand
AAGGCGCCCGGTGGTCACGATGCCGGCCCGCTGGAGGGCGCCTTCCTCGATGATCGTGCCCTTTTCGGCCTGTTCGATGGCTTCGGCGAAGGTGCTAGGCGGCGCGTCAAAGCCGGTCTCCTCGAGCAAGTCCGTGCGGCACATGTAGGCGCGGGGCGCCGTCAGCCAGGGCAGGCCGCGCAGCTCGCCCTTCCAGGTGACCGTGTCGAGCGTAGCGGGCACGAACTGCTTGATGTCCGGCCACGCTTGCTCGCCCAAGTACTGGTTGAGCGGCGCGAGCTGGTCACCGTAGATGGCGATGTACTCGGAACCCAGGTTGATGATGTCCGCTCCGTCGCCAGCAGCGAAGTACCCTTGCACCGTTTCATCGAGGGTGCCCCAGTTCACGTAGGTGAACTCGACGTTCACGTTGGGGTATTGTTCCTGGAACGCCGGCACCACTTCCTGCTCAAGCCAGGTGTCGGTCTTGTCAGGAATGTAGTCCACCACCATGACCCGCAGCGTCACCGGCTCGGCCGCGGGCTCCTCGGTGGGCTCGGGCGCCTCGGTAGGCTCGGCCGGGGGCTCCGTGGGCTCCGGGGCCTCGGTGGGCTCGGCCGGCGCGGCCGTAGGTTCGGCCGGTTCCTGCGGCTCAGGGGTGGCCGCCTGTTGAGCACAGGCTGCTAATAGCAAGAGAACGGTGAGAAGCAAAGAGACAACAACTACCTTCCGACTTGACATAGTTCCCTCCTCCTCATCAACTTGTCATATCGTTTCACTCTGCGAAATAACGACGTGCGTCCACGGTGTTCACGGAGAACTGCCACGACGGGTCTACCTAATCGTTGCATCCCCCCTTTCTCGACAGAGATAGCGCTGTGCCAACACGACAGCCCCCCACACGCCCAGCCGGGGTTCCGTCGTGCGGGCTATCAGGCGGGTTTCGTCGAGCAACAAGTCCGCCAGCTTGGATTCACCGTACCACGCCCGCAAGTGGCGATAGAGGGGCTGGATGAGGGCACGACCCTCATAGGCCAGCCCACCGCCCAACACGATCTTCTCCACGTCGTAACAGAGGAGTAACCACTGGACAGCTTGGGCCAAGTAATAGGCACCCCGGTCAATGATCTCCCGGGCCACACCATCCCCCTCGCGGGCTGCGCGGAAAACGGCTTGGGCGTTCAGTGGCTCTGCCTCCCGCAGGGCTGTGACACGTCCAGAGGCCACAGCTTTTCGAGCCTGCCGCGTGATGGCCGGACCCGAGGCGACCGTCTCCAGACACCCCCGGGCGCCACAGTTGCACGGCTCACCGTCGGGTTCCACCACGACGTGGCCGATCTCGCCGGCCATGCCGTGTGCCCCCCGGTAAAGCTCCTTGCCGAGCACTACGCCGGCCGCGATCCCAGTGCCAATTCCCAAGTAGACCATGTGTTCGACCGGCGCCTGCCGTGAGAGCATCTCGTGAGCACCCAAGGCCGCTGCGTAGACATCGTTCTCCACGATGACGGCCGCCTGGTTGCCCACACGTTCTTCGACATATTCCGCTAAGGGAAAGTCCTCGATGCCCAAATTCACAGCCCGCCTCACCGTGCCCGCTTCCACTTGGCCGGGAATTCCAATGCCCACAGCGCGCACATCGGCCAACTCAGCCCCGCCCTTCTGCAAGACCCTTCTTATGCCGGCCACGACCCCTTTGGCCACCTGAGTGCCACTGCCGGTCGGTGTTGGGAAGCGCACCGCGTGAATGATGGCTCCGCCCTCGTCCGCCAACACAACGTCCGTTTTGGTTCCTCCCACGTCCAGACCAATGAGCAACCCCGAACCACCACACGAAGAGCGACGCGCCTTCATCGAAATCCCTCATGGCAAACCGAGCACTCGCGAGAGGACAAGGGCCGAAGCCCCCAAGAGGGCCGCCTTTTCGCCCAGCGACGAAAACTCGACGCGCGTGGCCCGAACTAAGCGCGGCAACGCCCGCCGACGGGCTTCCGCGCGGATGGCCTGCAGCAAGGGGTGGCCCAAGTGGCGAATGGGACCGTGGATGATGACTAGCTCGATGTTGAGCACGCTCACCAACGCTGCTACAGCGACGCCCAAGTGGCGCCCAATTCTGTGGACCACCTCCAGGGCCACGGGGTCCTCCTGGCGGACGGCCTCCCCAAGGGCCTCGATCCTGGATGAAAATTGGCCTAGCAACGCGGCCAGCCGGCTTTCAGGCGTGCCCGACGCGGCCTGCTGTACGTGGCGCTCAACTGCCCGCACGCCCGCCACTGTCTCCAAACATCCCCGGTTGCCACAGCGGCAGGGTTCGCCTCCGTCTACGACCACCAAGTGGCCTATCTCGCCGGCGCCAAACCCATCGCCGGAGTAAAGCTGCCCCCGCAAGACAATGCCTGTGCCAATGCCTTCGCCCACCTTGATGGCCACCAAATTGCGACGCCCCTGTCCGCTGCCAAAGGAGACCTCAGCCAAGGCCATCATGTGGCTGTCGTTCGCCACGAACACAGGCACCCCATACCGCTCGGCGAAGAGCTTCCGCAAAGGCAGGTCTACCCACCCTCGGTTGACCGCCTGGTAGACTACACCTTCCTGCGGGTCCACGAGGCCGGGTGTGCTGACGCCAATTCCCAAAAGGGGGACTGGCGAACGGGCCTTCAATTCGTCAGTCAGGGCATAGGCGACCTCTAATGCCTCTTGCCCTTGGAGGCGCCCGACAGGTCGGCTCACCTCCTCCACGATCTCCCCCCGAAGGTTGACCAGCGCACCCCGGTACTTGTCGTTGCTCACGTCCACGCTGAGAATAAGCCGGCTGTTTTTCGCCACGCCAACCAGGATGGGAGGCTTCCCCCCCGGCGAAGGAGCTGTGCCCAACTCCTCTACCAGACCCTCATCGAGCAACTCGCCTACAATTTCCGAAACGCTGGCCCTCGTGAGGCGCGTGAGGCGGGCGATTTCGGCCCGGCTAATGCCTTCCTCACGGGCAAAGATTGTTTTCAACACGAGCCGCCTGTTGTGTTCCTTCGTGTGCTGCCGAGTCGCTTTCTGGTACGGAAACGAGGCTGCCATAGAGGGGGTACTCCTAACGCCCTGCCGGGCCGCGCCCAGTTTGTAAGTTCACTAAACTTATTATATGGGGGTGGGGCCGTTTTGTCAAGGGGTTTTTTTGGGCAAGCTGCACTCTCCCGCTGAAGCTCTGGGCCCTTTTGGTCAATCACACCAGCCAGAGCCCTCTGATGGTGAGGTCTCTCCTCCGGCGTCAGTTCCTGCAGGCGCTCAAGCGCCTCTAAAACTTGACAAGCCTTGCGAATTCGATACAATATTACACGAGTTGTGTGCCCGCGTGGCGGAATTGGTATACGCAGCAGGTTGAGGGCCTGTGCCCCTTGTGGGCGTGGGGGTTCGAGTCCCTCCGCGGGCACTCACGGGGAAAGGGGCGGCTGAAGCCGCCTCTTTTTTGTTTCGTCCGCCGGCAGGAAGCACCAACGCTTTTCTCGGAGAGGCCACATGACGCTATCTCGCCGACGCTGGCAGCTCCTCTCAGAAGAAGTCGTCTACCAAGATCGCTGGGTCCGCGTCGTTTTGGCCGAGGTTCGGCTGCCCACGGGCCGACGGTACACCTACACGGCCTTGCACCGGGTACCCGGCGCAGCGGTTGTGGCCCTCAACGAACGGGGGGAGCTGCTCATCCAAGAGGAATATCGGTATCCCTTGGACGCTGTGGTCTATCAGATGCCCGGCGGCCTGGTGGAGCCGGGAGAGTCCCCGTTGGCCGCAGCCCGTCGGGAGCTGTTGGAGGAGACCGGCTACGAGGCCGACGAGTGGAGCCCTTTGGGCACGGTGGAGGACAATCCCGGCCTGCTCCGGGGAACTACGACTCTCTTCCTGGCTCGCCGTCTTCGGCCGGCGGACACTCCCACCCCTGACCCCGACGAGTTCGTCACTCACCGTTGGCGCTCACCGGAATGGCTCCGCCGGCACATCGTTGCGGGCAAAGTCCAGGACCGAGTGGTGTTGGCTGCTTATGCCTTTCTGACCGCCCGTGGCCTGTGGGAGGAGATGCCATGAACAGCTCTGACGGGGGCGGACAAACCTTTGCCCAGAAGGCATTGGCCCGTGCAGCAGGCCGCGAGCACGTGGCCGTTGGCGAGGTCGTGGACGTTCGCCCAGACCGCGTGTTGAGCCACGACAACACGGCGGCCATCGCGCGCCTGTTCCGCTCTCTCGGCGTGGAGCACGTGTGGGACCCCGAGCGGTTGGCCATCACGCTGGATCACGCCGCGCCTCCGCCCACAGTCCGCCACGCTCAAAACCATGCTGAGATTCGCGCCTTCGTGGCCGAGCAAGGGGTGCGCCACTTCTTCGAGGTCGGCCGGGGAATCTGTCACCAGGTGTTGAGCGAAGAGGCCCTCGTCCTGCCCGGCCAACTCGTTCTCGGAGCCGACTCCCACACAGTCCACTTCGGCTGGATGGGCGCCTTCGGCGCTGGCGTGGGGCGCAGTGAAGTGGCCGCTCTCTGGGCGTTGGGAGAGCTCTGGCTGCGAGTACCGGAAGCCATGCGCTTCGTGTTGCGGGGCCGGCTGCGCCCGGGAGTCACGGCCAAGGATGTGGCGCTCTTCATCATCGGAACCTTTGGCGCTGACGGCGGCCTCTATCGCTCTGTCGAATTTGCCGGCGACGGAGTGAGTTCTCTTCCCCTGGAAGAGCGCATGGTGCTGGCCAACATGATGGCCGAATTCGGCGCCAAGAACGCCTATCTGCCCCCGGACAGCGCCGTCTTCACGTGGCTGGCCACCCGCCTCAGCCGTCGGACGGGCCGGCCCGTGGAGGCATGGTATCATCACATTGAGGCCGGCGCCCTCTACCCTGATCCTGACGCCCGCTACGAGGAGACGCACGAGATTGTGTTGGAGAAGATTGAGCCCATGGTGGCCTGCCCGCACACGGTGGACAACGTGATGCCCCTCTCCCACGTGGCCGGCACACGGGTTCACCTGGCCTTCGTGGGCACGTGCACCAACGGCCGCCTCTCCGACATCGCCGAGGTGGCCCGGGTGGTACGGGGCAAACGAGTGGCGTCCGGCACCCGGCTGTTGGTGGTCCCTGCCTCGTCGGAGGTGTTGCAAGCGGCCTTGGAGCGCGGCTACATTGCCGACTTGGTGGAGGCCGGAGCCGTCATTGGCACTCCTGGCTGTGGTCCCTGTATGGGCAATCACATGGGCGTCTTGGCAGCCGGTGAGGTCTGTATTAGCACGGCCAACCGCAACTTCAGAGGACGCATGGGCAACCCTCAAGCCGAGATCTACTTGGCCAGCCCGGCTGTGGTCGCAGCCAGCGCTGTGGCCGGCCACATTGCCGGGCCGGACGACGTGTGCGGAGATTGAACGTGGGAGGTGTCCTGTGCGCATGAGTCGTCTCTTTGCGACCACCCGGCGGGATGTGACCGGCCATCTTCCGCCTGGCCAGCGGCTGCTCGTCCGCGCCGGCTACGTGTGCCCGGCGCAGGGAGGCGCTTTGGTCGAATTGCCCGCCGGCGTGCGCCTGCGCGAGATCATAACCCGCCGAGTGCTCCGCACCTTGCCGGAAGACGCGCAGATGATAGGCCTGCCAACGGAGAGAGAGAGGACAGAAAGGTCCACATTGCCCCCTGCTCTCATGCACGTGATCAAGCAACACGTGCGCACGTACCGACAACTCCCCCAGACCCTGTACCGCACGTTTCACTTGGCAGCCCAGCAGGGAAATGCCCAGGCCGGCCTGTTAGCTCCCCACACCTCCTTTATCCTAGAAGTCTACCATCTGGAGGCTCACGATGCCGACGCCGAACTACGGTATCAGGCGCAGGTAGAAGGGTTCACCAAAGCGTTGACGGAGATGGGCATACGTGCTCCTCTGGTAATTCCCGATGACGGCGGCGTGCCAGAAGCGCGTCGTGCCCACAGCGTGGCCGTCCTCCTTCCCACGGGCCCTGATACCTTGGCCCGGTGTCCTTCCTGTGGCCAAGCCTTTCGCCCTTCTTTAGCCCCCTTCCGCCGGCCCGAACCACCACAAGAGCACATGCAGCCCCTCACCAAGGTGGAGACGCCGGGTGCCAACACCATCCGTGGACTTACAGCTTTCCTGGAGATTCCCGCGTCGCGCACGGCCAAGGTGGTCTTCTACATGGCCCGCCTGCTCCGCAACGGGGCAGAGGAGGAAGCCCTTGTCGTAGCCCTCGTCCGCGGGGACATGGGAGTTAGCGAGGCAAAGCTTCGCCAGGCCGTTCACGCTTGGGCCTTACGGCCGGCTGAGGCGGAGGAGATCCGAGCTGTGGGCGCCGTGCCGGGATTCGCCTCCCCTGTCGGTTTACCACGTGAAGGGATTCTGGTTGTTGTGGACGAGTTGGTAGCCCGATCGCCCAATCTCGTGGCCGGGGCCAACGAGCCGGACACCCACTACCTGAACGTCAACGCCGGGCGAGACTACACGCCCGACGTGGTGGCCGACATTGCCCTGGCCCCCTCTGGAGCACCTTGTGTGACCTGCGGCACGCCTTTGGAGCGCGCCTCTGCTGTCCTCGTCGGGCAGTTCGCCGGGCCGGCTGGCAGGGAGCCTGGAGGCCCCGTAGCCACTTTTGCGGCGGATGACGGTTCGCGCCGGCCCGTTTGGCTCAACTTCTTCCGCTTCGACATTTCACGGCTGATGGGGCTCCTCGCAGAAGCTCACCATGACGAACACGGACTGTGCTGGCCTCCAGGCTTAGCCCCTTATGATGTCCACCTCGTGCGCTTGGGGAAGGAAGCCGAGTTCGTGGACCTCGCCGAGCGCCTCTACGCCGCGCTCCGGGAGGCTCACCTGAGCGTGCTCTACGACGACCGGGACGCCGGAGCCGGGGTGAAGTTCACCGACGCTGACCTCGTGGGCGCTCCCCTCCAAGTGACGGTGGCTCCCCGCGCTCTCCGTCAAGGGGGCGTCGAGTTCAAGGTCCGGGCCACTGGGGAGCGGCGCCTGATTGCGCCGGAGGACGTCGTCGAGGCTGTACGGGCTCACGTGGCGTAGCGGGCCTACATGTCCCACGTCGCGTCCCCGAAGAACTCGCCATGATCCTTGGCCAGAAAGCGCTCGATGGCCGGCCGAATGTCGCCCAGCCGGAAGGATGGCCCGTGACCTGGGTGACACATCGTTTCATCAGGCCAGGCGAGCACCACGTGGCGCAGCGTGTGGAGCGTGCGACGAAATCCCTCCGGCGACCACGTCTTGCCCGGTCCGCCCTCGAAAAGCGTATCGCCAACCAGGGCCCGGTGAGCGCCCTCCGCGTAATAGCAGAGCATGTCATCGGTATGGCCTGGCGCGTGGTAGACTCGCAGCACGACGTGCCCCACGCGGATGACATCACCGTGGCGAAGCCACCGGTCGGCCTCCAGGCGGACATCGTCCCAATGGGGCCCCGGATGAGCAAAGACGGGCACGTGGAGCCGCGCGCGGACTTCGTCCAAGGCCCCGATGTGGTCGGGGTGGGTGTGGGTGATGAGGATGGCCACTGGCGTGGTGCCGGCGACCATCTCGACGATTGTCTCCGGTTCAGCGCCAGGGTCCACGACGGCACTTTGGCGCGTCTGCGGACAAACGAGGGCATAGGTGTTCATGGGCCAAGGTCCCACGCTCCTGGAGAGCAGTTCTACTTGTGCCATCTCTGCACACTCCTCTCGTTCGCGCTCGATTTTCAACACCCGGACCCGTGGGAGAGCCTGGGGAGAAAAAGCGCGCGGTCCGGTTTGGAACCGCGCGCTGACTTCATTCAGCTTCGAGGCCACTTTCTTCAGAAGCCCCCCTTCTGGGCGATGAAGGCCACCAGGTCGGCGACACGGTTGGAGTACCCCCACTCGTTGTCGTACCAAGCCACGACTTTCACCAGGTTCCCTCCAATCACCTGGGTGCTCAACAAGTCCACGGTTGCGCTGTGGGGATCACCAATGAAGTCCGAGGAGACCAAGGGCTCCTCTGTGACTGCCAACACGCGGCTCAGCCACCCTTCGGCCTGTGTAGCTTGGATGAAAGCGTTGTTCAGCTCCTCGACAGTGGTCTCGCGCTCCAGTTCGGCCACGAAGTCCACCACGGACACGGTGGGAGTGGGCACACGGAAGGCCATGCCGTCGAATCGCCCCTCGAGCTCAGGGATGACGAGAGCCACAGCCCGGGCAGCACCGGTGGTGGTGGGAATGATGTTCATCATGCCGGAGCGCGCTCGGCGCATATCCTTGTGAACGAGGTCCAGAATGCGCTGATCGTTGGTCACGCTGTGAATCGTGCTCATGAGCCCCCGGCGGATGCCGAAGGTCTGGTGAACCACTTTGGCCACAGGCGCCAAACAGTTCGTGGTACACGAGGCGTTGGAGATCACCGTGTGTTGGGCCGGGTCGTACATCTCCTCGTTCACGCCGAGAGCCACAGTCAAGTCCACAGCGCCGCGCGCGGGGGCGGTGATGATCACCTTCTTGGCCCCACCCTCCAGGTGCTGAGCCGCCTGCTCGCGCTGCCGGAAGACGCCGGTGGACTCGATCACGATGTCCACCCCCAGCTCGCCCCAGGGAATTTCGGCAGGGTTCCGGATGGCAAAGGACTTGAGGAGCTGGCCGTCAATGTAGATGTCGCCATCCCGCACCTCAACGTCGCCGGGGAAACGGCCGTAGATGGAGTCGTACTTGAGCAAGTGGGCGTTTGTTTTCGCATCCACCAGGTCGTTGATGGCCTCAACTTCGAGGCGATCTCGGTAATTCTCGTAGATGGCCTTGAAGACCTGCCGGCCTATGCGCCCGAACCCGTTGATACCAACTTTTATTTTGTCACCCATCATGCGCCTCCTTGATGTAGTTGGAGTTTTGCGTCCCATGCCCTTTCAGGGCCCGCTCGGCAGTCGGGGTGTAGGCGACATTGTACGCGGTGAAGTATACTCCAAAGCCATGTTCAGGCGAACTGTGTGAAGAACCTCGTCCATCAGCCCATGTGTTCGGGCAGGAGGTGGAAGAAGTGAACGGCCGTCTCGATGCCCCGGTAGAAGTTGGGCAGGTAGAATTTCTCGTTGGGAGCGTGCAAGTTGTCGTCCCGCAGCCCGAAGCCCATGAGCACGGTGGGCAGGCGAAGTCGTTCGGCAAAGAGGGCCACAACGGGGATGGAGCCACCCTCGCGCGTGAAGATGGGGCATCGCCCCCAGACGCGCTCGTAGGCTGCGGCGGCCGCGCGCATGGCGGGGTGATCCTGGGGGACGAGGGCCGGCGGGGTGCCGTGGAAGATGCGCCCCGTGACCGTGACGGTGGGGGGTGCGGCGCGTTGCAGGTAGGCCAAGGCAGCTTGGGCCACGCGGTCAGGATCCTGGTTGGGGACCAAGCGCATGGAGATCTTGGCGTGGGCGCGGGCCGGGATCACCGTCTTGGCTCCTTCGCCGGTGAACCCGCCCCACAGGCCGTTCACGTCCAGGGTCGGACGTGCTCCGATGCGTTCCACGACAGTGTACTCGGGCTCCCCCCAAGCGCAGGGCACACCGGTGTCGGCCAACAACTCTTCCTCGCCATAGGGAATTCGGGCCAGTTCCGCGCGTTCCTCCTCGGTCAGCGGGAGCACGTCATCGTAGAAGCCGGGCACAGTGACACGGCCGGCGTCGTCGTGGAGGCTGGCGATGAGGCGTGCGAGGACGTGCAGCGGGTTGTCCACAGCGCCCCCATACATGCCGCTGTGGAGATCATGGGCCGGCCCTTGGACGGTGATCTCGATGTAACTCAGACCGCGCAGGCTGTAGACGATGCTAGGCTGGTCGGGGCCCAGGATGTGGGTGTCGGAGATAAGGGCGACGTCGGCCTGAAGGCGTTCGGCGTGCTCTTCGATCACTGGAGCCAGGTTGGGGCTCCCGCATTCCTCTTCGCCCTCGAGCAGGAGTTTGACATTCACGGGCAGACGCCCCTCCTCGCGCAGATAGGCCTCAATGGCCTTGAGGTGAATGAAGAGTTGGCCCTTATCATCAGAGGCACCGCGGGCGTAGAGGTTGTCATCCCGCAGGGTGGGCTCGAAGGGCGGCGTGTGCCACTCGTCGAGGGGGTCGACGGGCTGCACGTCATAGTGGCCGTAGATGAGCACTGTGGGGGCTTCGGCACCGGCGCCGAGCCATTGGGCGTAGACGACAGGATGGCCATCAGTCGGCACTACCTCAACTTCTGGAAGCCCCAGGCCACGAAGGTGGTCGGCAAGCCAGTGGGCCGCTTGGGCCACGTGCTCGGCGTGTTCGGGCAGTGTGCTGATACTGGGGATGCGCAAAAAGGTGATGAGTTCGTCCAGGAAACGATTCCGGTGTGTGCGCGCGTATTCCAAAGGAGCCACCTCACACCTCCCTCTCTTCTTTGAGGCCGATGACGGGTTCGTGCTTTTGGGCGAGGCCAGGAAAGGGGAGTTTCACGTGAAACCACACCCCTCTCATCGTCCGCCCAAGTGCATGGGCATCACCACGTGCGTGAACTCCGTCTCTGTGCCCACAGGCCGAAACACCCCCGGGCTGGAAGGCGTCGTCAGCTCCAACGCCACTTGAGGGCTCCCCACCACGCTTAGCACGTCCATCAAGTAACGCCCGTTGAAGGCAATCTCCAACGGCGCCCCCTCCACAGCGGCGGGGATCGCCTCCTCCCCGCTCCCCGTCTCCGACGCCTCGGCCCGCACGACGAGCCGGGCCGCCTGTTCGTGCGTCTCCGCAGGCCCACCGGCGTTGCCCACCTGCAACCTCACAATGTTGGCCGCATCACGGGCGAAAATCAGCGCCCTGCGCACCGTCTCCAGAAAACGGGCTGTGTCCACCACCACCCGTGTCTCGAAGCTTTTGGGAATAATGAGCCGATAATCGGGGAACGTGCCCTCAATCAACTGCGACACCAAATCCACCTCCGCCATGTGGAAGAGCACCTGATTGCGGTTGGGCGTGAGGATAACGAGAATTTCGCCCCCCACCTGCTTCACAATGCGCCCCAGCTCGCCCATCGCCCGCGCCGGCACAATTACCCGAAGAGGGGCTTCCACCGCCCCTTCTAGTCGCGCGCTCCGCACCGAGAGGCGAAAGCCATCGGCCGCGGCCAACGTCATGCGGTCTTCCTCGAACTCCACCAACACTCCTGTCAACACAGGGCGTGTCTCGTCTGTGGCCGCGGCGAACACCACTTGCTCCACCACCTCGGCCATCACGTCCCCATCTACACGCACCCTGACCCCCTCTGCCTCATCGGCCGCGGGCATGATGGGGAACTCCGAGGCCCCTATCCCCTTGATGCTCGCCGAGAGGGAGCCACAACGGTAGTGCAATGTCTCCGTGCGAGTGTCCACTTCCAATTCGATCCGCTCCGGCGGCGACTGCTTGACCAATTCCTCGAAGAGTCTCGCGGGCACCGTGATGGCACCCTCCTCCTCGACACGGGCACCGACCCAACACGAGAGCCCGATCTCCAAGTTCGTGGCCATCAATTTAAGCCGGCCACCGTCAGTGCCCACGTAGACGTTCCCCAACACCGGCAGCGTGCTCCGAGTGGCCACAGCACGGCTGACCATGGAGAGCCCTCGGGCCAAATTTTCCTGCAGACAGGAGATCCGCATCCTCTTCGTCCCTCCTTCCTCGCTTCGTTTCCGGTCACGGCGCTTTTCGCCCCACAAGCAAACGGCTCGAAGGAGAAGCCAGATCAGGCCGCATCACGTAAATGCCCCCCTCCACCGGATATTCCCGACTACACCCGCGGCAGAGCACCTTCCCCTCCTGCTCTTCGGCCCCAGCCCCACACCCCGGACACCGCCAGCGTGCCCCTGCCGGCGCGGGCCGCTGTCGTCGAACCAGGCGAGCCCGGACCATCATGCTGGGCGTAAGCCGCCATCGGGCTGTAGGGCCCTGAAGCCGCGCGTCCAAGGCCGCCAGCCACCGGGCCGGCACCAGGCGCTTCAGGATCGGCAGGCGAAAATGGCTCACCGCCAGCTCGACCACCGGCTCGAAGCCGGCCCCCCGCAAAGCCCAGCGCACGTGAGCGGGGTGATAGTCGAAGTTGAGCGGCACAAACTCATAGGGGGCGAGATCAAAAGGCCGCTCCCCCGCACGGGCACGTCCCACCATCCACCGGAGAATGGCCTTGGCGTTCCGCTTGTTCGCGAACTCCATCACGTAGATCGCTCCCGGTGCGCTCACCCGGGCCACCTCCTCCAGCGCGGCTGCCAAGTCGGCCACGTGGTGCACCACACGCACGGTCACCAGGGTGTCGAAGAAGCCGTCCACAAAGGGTAAGGCGTAGATGTCCCCCTGGACGAAGTAGAGGCCTGGCCGATCTCCTATCCGCGCTCGGGCCTGCTCGAGCTGGGAGCGGGCGTAGTCGAGCAAGTAAACTTCCTCGTACTCCTGGTAGAGGTTGAAGAGCCGGCCGGCCCCGGCCCCAATTTCGACCAGGCGGCGCCCTCGGGGTGGAAGCAAACGCCGCAGAGCGGCCCGCTCTGCGAGATCCTCGTAGGCGCGCTCGGGCGTCCAAAACTCGTGCTGGTACTGGGACCCCTCGTAGTCACACCTGGGCACTTGTGGTAACGCCATGATCCGCGCTCACTCTCGGCTTGGCTCCACAGCGGCCGGCTCCACTATACGCGCCTTTTCCCGATTGGCAAACCCTCACCTCATCCCACCAACCGGCGAAAGAGGGCGTCCAACTCCTCTTCGCTGTAAAAGTGGATGACCAATTGGCCACCCCGCCGGCGGCGCCTCAGCTCCACCCGGGTGCCCAAGGCCACTTCGAGCTGAGCCACCAAGTCCGCGTCAACGCTTTCCCGTGGCACCTGGGATGATTCTTCCTCCCCGCTTCCCTCCTCCTTCCACCGGCGCACCAGTCTCTCGGCCTGGCGAACGTTCAGCCCCCGCCGGCGGATGATCTCCGCCGCGCGCACCATCTCCCCCTCGTCGCCAAGGGCCAGGAGGGCACGGGCGTGGCCTTCGGTCAACTCCCCCTCCAGAACAAGCTGTTGCACGGGCACCGGCAACTTGAGCAACCGCAACATGTTGGTGACCGTCACGCGGCTCTTGCCCACCCGCTTGGCAATTTGGCTGTGGCTCAAGCCGAAGGTGTGGGCAAGTTGTTGGTAAGCCAGGGCCTCCTCCAAGGGGTTCAAGTCGGCCCGCTGGACATTTTCGATGAGCGCCCACTCGAGCATCTCCTGCTCCGTGGCCTCGCGCACGACCACCGGCACCGTGGAGAGGCCTGCCCGCTTGGCAGCCCGCCATCGCCGCTCTCCGGCGATGAGTTGGTAGCGCTCGCCCACCGCCCCGTCTTCGATGCGCGTCACAATGAGGGGTTGAAGCAGACCGTGGGCGCGAATGGAGGCCGCCAACTCCTCCAGTTCGTCGTCGGAGAGGCGTTGGCGGGGTTGGTGGGGGTTGGGCAGAATGTTCTGAACCGGCACCTCACGAATGCCCCCTTCTCGGGGCCGTCCCTCAGCAGGGATGAGCGCGTCGAGGCCCTTGCCAAGCCGTTGCCGCCGCTTGCGCGCCATGAGCCCTCCTTTCACTCGCGTGAGACACCTTGTAGCCGCTGCACCACCTCCTCGGCCAGCCGGGCATACGCGCGGGCGCCGGCCGAACGGGGATCGTACTCGAAAATGGTCTCCCCAAAACTGGGCGCCTCACTGAGGCGCACGGAGCGGGGAATGATCGTCTCGAAGACCAAGGTGCCGAAGTGACGGCGGACCTCCTCGGCCACCTCCGCGGACAGGCGTGTGCGGGCGTCGTACATGGTGACGAGCACGCCCAGCAGCTCCAGCTCAGGGTTCAGGTGATCGCGCACCAAATCCACGGTTTGGAGCAACCTGGAGAGCCCCTCCAAGGCCAAGTACTCGGCCTGCACGGGAATAAGCACCCGGTGGGCTGCGGTGAGGGCGTTGACCGTGAGCAACCCCAAGCTCGGGGGCGGGTCGAGCAACACGTATTCGTATTGGGCGTGAAGCTCCTCCAAGTGTCGCCGAAGCACGTGTTCCCGCGCCAACAAGCTCACCATTTCCACCTCGGCGCCGGCCAAGTCAGGCGTCGAGGGGAGCAAATCGAGTCCGGGCCACGATGTCGTCACCACACAGCGGGACGCGGGCCGGCGGCCAATGAGCACCTCGTACACGCTGCCTCCCACAGCCTTCGGATCACATCCCAGATGGCTGGTGGCGTTGGCCTGGGGGTCCACGTCCACAAGGAGCACCCGATGGCCGTACATGGCCAAGGCCGCGCCCAAGTTGACCGCCGTGGTCGTCTTGCCCACGCCTCCCTTTTGATTGGCCAGGGCAATGACGTGGGCCGTTGACGAGGATCGGGAAGCCTCGGCAGCGTGAGGCACGGGGTGGAGAGCAGCTTCTACCATCCGTTGCTGCGTCGCCATGATTCGACCTGGTTGCGCGTTGGAATGGCCGATGTGCCCACACCTTCGACGGAAAAGGAGGCCACCACATTGGCAAAGCGGGCGGCTTCAGCCGCGTCGCCCGTCTCCCAGTAGCGCACGAAGAAGGCAGCGGCAAAGACATCGCCGGCGCCGGTGGGGTCCACCACCCGGTCCACCGGCCTTGCCGGGAAACGCTCTGCGTGCCCCTTCAGGTAGACTTCACACCCGTGCTCGGCCAAGGTGACCACCACCAGGGGCAACGCCTCCACCAGCGCTTGCACGTGCGCTCTGTTGTGGCGCACGTCTTCGATGCTCAGTACCAGGACATCCACCTCTGCTAAGTCGCGCCCTGGTGCCTCAAGGGGACGGTATTCCACGCGGCCTTGGCCGTCCCACGTGCGCATCCACCCCTGTGGCGTGGCGCCCACCAAGGCTCCGGAAAAAGTCCGCGCCAATGTGGGCGAAACCTCTTGGGCAATGGGTGCCAAGTGAACCACCGGCGCCTTCCGCCACGCGGGGGGCACGTCCTCCACGCCAAGAGGATCGGCCACAGCGCGCACCCATTGGACGCGCTGGCCGTCCTCGTACACGTTCTCGAAGGTCGTCGTGTGGGAAGCAGGCCGACAGTGGAGGGCCACGTCATCCAGGGAGGAGAGCACCGGCGTGTCCGGCGCCGCGCACGTCACGATTCCCACGCGCAGGCCCAAACGGCGAACGGTCAGGGCCGCATACGCGGCTGTGCCCCCCAGCACGTAGCCTCGGGGCGTCACGTCCTGGGCGATGTGGCCGATCACCACATAGTCTACAGGGGCCACCATGCCCTCTCCTCAGGAAAGAAGGTCAACCGGGCGAACGCGAGCGTTGCCCTGATTGTACACGAAACGGCGGGAAAGGACAACGCGCCAAGCCGAGGTGTCGAATCAATTCGCCTTCCCCTCCAAGGCATGGTATACTTGGCCCGCCACAACTGCCAAACGCCCTGCCACCACGGGCGTGTTGTCCCGTGCAGGGTCCTCAAAGGAGAGGTTCCCCGATGAAGATGAGGGCACTTGCCAAGGTTCGTCCTGGACCAGGGTTGGAACTCGTCGAAGTGGACGTGCCCCGGCCCGGCCCCGATGACGTGCTCATCCGCGTAACGGCCACATCCATCTGCGGCACCGACGTTCACATCTACCGGTGGGACTCCTGGAGCCAACATCGCATCAAACCTCCTCTCATTCTCGGCCACGAATTTGCCGGCGAGATCGTGGAAGTGGGGCGCCGAGTCACCCACTTGAAACCGGGGATGGCCGTCTCGGCCGAGGGACACATCGTGGACCACACGTGTCCCGCCTGTCGGGCCGGCCAGCTTCACCTGTGTGAAAACGTGCGCGTGATCGGCATCGACCGCCCCGGCAGCTTCGCCGAGTACCTGGTGGTCCCGGCCGAGAACGTCTGGGTCAACCTGCCCGAGCTGCCGCCCGAGATCGCCTCCCTCCAGGACCCCTTCGGCAACGCCGTCCACACGGCCTATGCCTTCGACGTGGCCGGCCAACACGTGCTCGTGACCGGCTGTGGCCCTATCGGCCTCATGGTCATCCCGGTGCTCCGCGTGCTCGGCGCCAAGCTGATCGTGGCCACGGACGTCAACAACCGCCGTCTGGGGCTGGCCCGCCACATGGGCGCCGACGTCACCCTGAACGCCGCCCAAGAGGACGTGGTGACAGCCGTGCGCGATCTCACCGCCGGCGGCGCCGATGTGGTGCTCGAAATGAGCGGAGCCCCCCAGGCCATCCGCCAAGGGCTCGAGGCCCTGCGCCCGGGAGGCCGCATGGCCGCCTTGGGGCTCACCGGGCGATCCTGGGAGCTCGACTGGAACGAGCTGGTCGTCATCAAGGGGATTACCCTCAAGGGCATCTACGGCCGCCGTATCTGGGAGACGTGGCACCAAATGCGCGGCCTGCTGGAGAGTGGCGCCGTTGACTTGGCCCCTCTGATCACCCACCGAATTTCCCTGGACGCCTACGAGGAGGGCTTTGCTAAGCTCATGGCGCCCGGGGACGACGTAGTTGCCAAGGTCGTGATGCTTCCGTAGAAGACGGTCTCGCAGAGGAGGAGAGCTCATGGACCCGCTTGCCTGGCTGCACGAGGAACTGGAAGCGCTCAAGGCCGCCGGCCTCTACACCACCATCCGCACCATCGAATCCCCCCAGGACGCCTGGCTGGTGGTGGACGGCCGGCGCGTGCTCAACTTCTGCTCCAACAATTACTTGGGGTTGGCCAACCACCCCAAGCTCATTCAGGCCGCCACGGAAGCCATGGGCCGCTACGGTGTGGGGCCCGCGGCCGTGCGCACCATTGCCGGCACTACGGCACTCCACGTCGAGTTGGACCGCCGGCTGGCCGCCTTCAAGGGCGTTGAGGCGGCTATCACCTTTCAGAGCGGCTTCAACGCCAACGCCGGCACCATTCCCGCCCTTGTCGGCCGGGGCGATGTTATCTTCAGCGATCAGCTCAACCACGCCAGCATCATTGACGGCTGCCGGCTGAGCCGGGCCACCATTGTCCCCTACCCCCACTTGGACGTGGAGGCCCTGGAAGAGCTCATCCGCGAGCACGGCCCACGCCACCGGCGCAAGCTCATCGTCACCGACGGCGTCTTCAGCATGGACGGCGACATTGCGCCCTTGGACAAGCTGGCCGAGGTGGCCCGGCGCCACGGCTGCATCCTCATGGTGGACGACGCCCACGGCGAGGGCGTGCTGGGCCGAGGGGGCCGGGGCATTGTGGACCACTTCGGGCTCCACGGCATCGTGGACATCGAAGTCGGCACCCTCTCCAAGGCATTTGGCGTCGTGGGCGGCGTCGTGGCAGGGCGCCGACACTTGGTCGAGTGGCTGCGCCAGCGGGGTCGCCCTTTCCTCTTCTCCAGCGCCATGACCATTCCCGATGTGGCCGCCTGCTTGGCCGCCCTCGACATCCTGGAATCGAGCACCGAGCTGGTGGACCGCCTCTGGGAGAACGCCCGCTACTTCAAGGCCAAGATGGAGGCCCTGGGCTTCGACACGGGCCAGAGCCAAACGCCCATCACCCCTGTCATGCTGGGCGATGCCCGCCTCACCCAAACCTTCAGCCGCCGCCTCTTCGAGGAAGGCGTCTTCGCCACGGCCATCGCCTATCCCACCGTCCCCCAGGGCACAGCCCGCATCCGCGTCATGCCCAGCGCTGCCCACACCAAAGAGGACTTGGACTTTGGCGTCGAGGTCTTTGCCCAAGTGGGCCGGGAACTGGGCATCATCGCAGCCGGCTGAGGGAACGCCACCATGTCCGCACACGGGCGCCACTACCCAAATGTCCCCCGTGTCGGCGTGGGAGTGACTGTGCTACGCCCGCGAGATCAGGCGGGTGAGTGGGATGTGCTGCTCGTCAGGAGGGCCAAGGCACCCGCCAAGGGGATGTGGTCCCTGCCAGGGGGCGCCGTCGAGTTGGGGGAGACGATTGCCCAAGCCGCAGAGCGGGAGGTGTGGGAGGAAACAGGTCTCACCATCGCCCCTGGGCCGGCTTTCACCGCGGTGGACGCCATCCACCGCGACGCCCAAGGGCGGGTGGTTTTCCACTACGTCATCGTGGAGGTTGTGGCCACTGTGCCGGCCGACGCCCGGGCCGAGCCCCGCAGCGACGTGGACGCCGTGCGCTGGGTGCCCACGGAGAATGTGGGCACTGTCCGCCCCCTCACCCCCCGCGTTCCCGAAGTCGTGGAGCTGGCCCTCCAGATCGTGAGACGAGGACCAACGGCAGACATCTAGCTCTCACCGGCGCACACTCGGCCACCAACGGCGCCGTCGGGGGATTTCGGCCAACACGGGCGCGCCCAGCAGGCGACGGGCCTCCTCACGGGTGCGCACGCTGTCGTCCAAATACTCCCACGTGAAGGCCACGACCAGGGCCGCCACCAGGGCGATGAGGACTCGCAGCGGCACCTCCAGCCGCTGGCGCAAGCCGGGCCCCACGGGGAAGGGGCCGTACTGGCCGATGACCGCCACTTGAGTGCGCTCGCCGCCGGCCAAGGGTAAAAACCGGCCTGCCTCTTCCCGCAACGTCTGCACCACTGCTTGGCCGATGGGCGCAAGCTGCTCCGGGTTGCCCCACGTCACAGTAATCGTCAGAATCCGGTGCTGTTTCTCGGCCACTGTGGACCCGGCCAAGGCCCCGGGCGGCACGCGCACCCCCTCGGGCAGGCGCGCGTTGACAGCCTCGGCGAAGGCCGCCTCGCCCACGATGACGCTCAAATCGTCGGCAATGTACTCGCTGGCCTGGGCCGCGGCCAAGCGGGGGTCTGTTTCCAGGGCGCGGGAGCCGTCCATCAAGGGCTCGACGCCCACCACCAGGCGGATCACATACTGGTAGGCGGGTGCGGGCGGAGTGTAGGTGAGCCAACTTATTGCCAACACGAGCGCCGGCAAGAACACCACCACCCACCACCGCCGGCGGAGTACGGCCAAGTAGGCTCGCAGTTCCATGAGATCCTCCAGCCGGAGACTTCGTCGGCCAGGGGCAGGTTTCAGGGATCACCCCCTTCGTCGGTTTTCCGTTCCTGCCCTGCTCCCATCACCTCGTACACAAACTGCCGAAAGCGCTCCTTGAAACGCGCCACGTCGAAGCGGCGGGCGTGGGCCTGGATGACTTGGGGGTCGAACCCCACTGTGTCCACTCGCTCCACCGCCTCGGCCAGGGCCTCGGGGGTAGGCTCGTGGAAGAAGAGCCCTGTCACCCCATCCACCACCGTGTCCAGCGCCCCGCCGGCGGCGTAGGCGATCACCGGCCGGCCGGCCGCCTGAGCTTCGACGGGGGCAATGCCGAAGTCCTCCTCGCCGGGAAAAACGAAGGCCCGACAGCCCTGTACCCATCGCGGCAGTTCCTCGTCCGACACCCGCCCCACGAAGCGAACCGTGGGACCGGCCATTGCCTCCAGAGCAGCCCGGTCCCGCCCGTCGCCAATGATGACCAGCGGACGCTTGAGCCGGGTATAAGCCCGTACCGCCAAGTCAATGCGCTTGTAGGGAATCAGGCGGGAGACGATCAAATCGTATTCACCAGGACTTGCCGGCGCGCCGGCCGCGAAGCGCTCCGTGTTGACGGGCGGGTGGATGACCGTTGAGTCGCGGCGGTAGAACTTGGCCACCCGACGCTGTACGGCCCGCGAGATGCTGACGAAGTGATCTGGACGCTGGGCCGCCACCTGATCCCACAAGCGCAGGGCGCTCAACACCGCCTTGAGGGGCCGGCGAAAGAGACCTCCCACGTGCTCGCGGGCCAGGTAGTGATCCGCGCCCCACAGGAAACGGGTTGGTGTCAGGCAGTAACAGATGTGGACGGTGTGGGGCGGAGTGACAATACCATGGCAGAAGCTACTCTTGTTACTGATAACTAAGTCATATTGAGAAAAATCAAAATGTTCAAAAGCAATAGGGTAGAAAAGGAGATACAACCTGTAATACCGGCGGATCCCGGGCAAACGCTCCATGAACGACGTGTGAACCTCCCAATGCGCCATCGAAGGGGGCATGGCATTCCGGTCGTAGATGGAGGTGTAGACCGGGGCGTCGGGGAAGAGCTCCTTGAACACTGCCAGGACGTGCTCAGCCCCCCCCATCTGATTGAGCCAATCGTGAACCAGGGCCACCCTCATCGCTTTCCTGCCTGTGGCTGCGGGGTGTGCCGTATTCTAACACGGCCGCCTGGGGAACACAAGCGTTCCGGCAACGGGGCTGTCAAGGTTTTTCCCCACCGTTGAGGTGCTGCAGGCGCCAAGCGCGGATTGTGGCCAAGTGTTCGCGGTCGTGTTCAACGCAGGTGAGGTAGAAGAGATCGTAGAGGGTGCCCATCTCTCCCCAAGGAAGGGACAGCGTCCTGTGGAGTTGTTCTTCCTCGAACTGGAGGAGGAGGTGCTCCAACTCCACGCGCACCATCACGAAATCCATGCGCACCTGCTCGTGGGACCAGTCAGCCTTGCGGCGCACGTGGTGCTCGTTCCAGGCGTGAATGTCGTCGTAGTCGGGGGTGGTGTAAGGGCGGTCGCCGGCTTGAAAGGCTTGGGCTGCGGCCAAGGCTTCCCGGTCCCACGAGGCAATGTGCCCCAGGATGTCGTGAAGGCGCCATCCTTCCTCGGTGATGACCGTGTACGGGTCCAACCCGCGAATGGCCTCCATCAGGTCCCGGCGAGCAGCGCGCATCTCGGCCAACAGGGCCTCACGGTCCATCTTTCATCCTCCACAGGCCTTCCTTTCACGGTTGGCTTCAGCCCAGCGAGTTATCACCTCTTCGTGGACGGGGAATGCTATGGGGGAGGGCAGCTCGTCGGGGGCGAACCAGCCCACTTCCACCACGTCATCGCCCGCCTGCAAGCGACCGCCCACCACATCTCCCCGGTAGAAGATGGCGATGCCGGCCTTGCCCCCTATGCGCTCGTCGAAGTACCAGACGCCCACGAGCTCCCGCACCCGCACGTGCAGGCCCGTCTCCTCCTGGAGTTCTCGCACGGCCGCCTCCTCGGGGTGTTCGCCATAGTCCACGAAGCCGGACGGGATGTACCAGGAGCCCCGCCTTGGGTTCACGCCCCGCCGGCCGAGGAGAATGCGCCCCTTGTCGTCCTCCACGAGAACGCCCACAGTCACCTTGGGGTCGGCGAAGTGGACGAACTGGCAGGCAGTGCAGGCCGGCCGCTGTTTGCCGTCCACCTGGCGGAGCTCCAAGCGGGCTCCACAATGTGGGCAATAGCGCCACTCTTGGAACAGGGACATGGTCACTTTCCTCAACCGTCACGGGAAGCCAAGGCTGCCGTGATCATGTTGTGATACCAGCGCTCTACCCCCTCCTTGATCAGGCCGGCGGCGCGTCCCCGCACGGGCACGCCGAAGATGTCACCCACGGCATCGCCGCCGCCCAAGGAAATGAACATGGCCAAGTGCCGAGCTTGATACGGGGGCGGGGAGGCGCCGGCCGCCTCGGCCAGCAACACCTTGGCCACGTGTTCGCCCTGCCGGAGGGCTTGGGCGGCCGTGGCGGGCAAGACGTGCCCGCGCGCGTCAATGGCTAGGGCAGAGTCCCCGGCCACGTAGAGATCGCGAAAGCCCGAGGCGCGCAGGAAAGCATCCGTGTAGACGCGCCCTTGGGGACCTGTGGGCAAGCCGGCAGTCTCCAGGAAAGGCGGAGCTTGTATGCCTCCGGCCCAAATAAGCGTTGCCGTGGGCACCCGTTCGCCGGCGATCACCACATACTCCTGCTCAACCCGCTCGAGAGGAGCGCCCAGGCGCACGTCCACCCCCTTGCGGCGCAGCACCTGTTCCGCCCGCCGGCCCACCCAACGGCGCCACGCCGGCAGCAGGCGTTCCTCGGCCTCCACGAGCATCAGGTGAACATCGTCGAGGGGCACATCATAGGTGTCGGCCAGGAGTGGCAGCCAATGGGCGAACTCGCCGGCCAGTTGGCAGCCGGTAAACCCTCCGCCGGCGATGACAATGCGCGCCAGCCGCCGGCGGGCCCCGCGCGTCCGGGCGCGTCCGGCTTTGGCGAACTGCCGGCGCACGTGTGTGCGCACGTGGACAGCCTGGTGCCACCAGCGCAGGGAGAGCGCGTAGTCCCGCAAGCCGGGAATCTGGGGCCACGCCGGCTCGCTGCCCAAGGCCACCACCAGCCGGCTGTATGGCATCCGGCCCTTGTCGGTGATGACCTGACGTTGTTCCGGGTCCACCCCGGTGACCTCCGCTTGGACGATCTCCACCTGGTCATCGGGGATCAGTCGGTCAAGGGGGACCCGGGCCCGCTCGGCCGGGATGACCTCGCAGGCCACTTCGTGCAACCACGTGATGAGCTGGTGATACCCGTGCCGCTCGACGAGGGTGAGGCGAGCGTCCAAGAGCCCCTGGCGCCGGGCGAGCGCCAGCGTGGAGATACAGCGGAGGCCGGCGTACCCGGCGCCGAGCACAACGATCCTGTCCGGCTCCATGTTGTCAGCCACACGGTTGCCTTCTGCACACGAGTCGGACTACGCCTCGGGTTCTGGCTCAGGCTCGCCCCCGTCTTCTTCCGTCTTCTTGCGGCGGCGCGCTCGCCGGCGCCGGGTGCCCAAGTCCTCGCGCCGGGCGGCCTTGCGCTCCAGCTCTTCGATGTCCTCGGCGAACTCTTCCAGCGCGTGGGCAATGGCGCGGGGGAAATGGGCCGTGGCCTGCACGGCGTCGCGCGTCAAGTCGAGCACGTCTTCGCGCAAGTCGCCCGGCAGCCACGTGGCAGGCAACGTGACCAATGTTAGGCCGAGCCGCGTCAGGCTGCCCACCACTTCGGCTGCGGCCTCGGCCACGCTGGGCTCACCGCCACGCTTCAGGTCCCGAATGCTCTTCTCCCTGGCCATACGGTCCTCCTTTCCACCTTGGCGGCGCGTGTGCGCTCCTTGTCAGGCCAACCTTCTGGTATGCGTTTCCCGGCTCGTAGAAAGTATACAACGTCTCCCCATCCCCCCAAAACGTGCCGAGCCCTGAGAGCTTGCCTCCCAAGGACGTTCGCTCATCTCAGAGCACATTTCGCCTTCGCGTCGGGGGAAGAGGGCGATTACGGCACGTGCTCCCACGTGTCGGCCCGGCGCAGAGGGGCGTGCCGCAAGTCGTCCAGAGTGCGGGAGCCGGTGCAGAAGGCCACGATGCGCAGTTCGTCGATGAAGGAGCGGAAGGTCTCGTAGACGGCCTGGGCTTGGTCCGTGGCCGGCCCCAACAGGGGGGCCGCGCTACCCACCAGGGTCGCCCCCAGCCGCAGGGCCTTGGCCGCGTCAACGCCGTCGCGGATGCCCCCGCTGGCGAAAATGGGCAGCTCGGGCACGGTCCGACGGACTTCGATGAGGGCCAAGGCGGTGGGGATCCCCCAGCGGGCAAAGGTGTGGGCCACCCGCTTGCGCCTGGGGTCGGCCTGGCGATGGGCCTCCACCTCGCTCCAGCTCGTGCCCCCGGCGCCGGCCACGTCGATGGCGGCCACGCCGCAGTCGGCCAGCCGGCGGGCCACGCGGGCGCTGATGCCGTTGCCCACTTCCTTGACCACCAGGGGCACGGGAAGGCGGGCGGCCAGGGCCTCGATCTTCCGGTAGAGGTCCCGCCAGTCCCGGTCGCCGCCCGGCTGAACGGCCTCTTGGAGGGCGTTGAGGTGGAGGAAGAGGGCATCCGCCTCGATCATCTCCACTGCCCGGCGCGCCTGGTCCACGCCGTAGCCGTAGTTGAGCTGGACGGCGCCCAAGTTGGCGAAGAGGAGGATGTCTGGGGCCACACGGCGCACCTGGTAGGTGTAGGCGAGCTCCTGGGCCTCGATGGCCGCCCGCTGAGAGCCCACGCCCATGGCCACGCCGAGCTGCTGAGCGGCCTCGGCCAAGTGCAGGTTGATGGCTTGGGCCGGGTCCGTGCCACCCGTCATGCTGCTGATGAGCAAGGGGGCTTTCAAACGCCGGCCCCAGAGGGTGAGGCTGAGGTCGATCTCGTCGAAGTGGAGTTCGGGGAGGGCCACGTGCTCGAAGAAGAAACGTTCGAAGCCGGTGGTGATGCCCTTGGCCCTCACGTCCTCGTTCAGGACAATGTCGATGTGTTCCCGCTTTCTCGCCTCGATGCTCATGGCCACACGTCTCTCCACACGCCGTGCCGAACGGCCCACGTGTTGCCGTTCCTCACTTCCCTCTTGCCTCTTCGGGGATGGCTTCCTCCAGCGCTTCCTGCAGAACCCGGTACGTCTCGGGGGGCAGGCGTTTCATGCGGGGCATTAGCCGCTTGCGCAACACGGTCTTGAGCTTCTTGGGAAAGGTGATGATGTCGTCCCGACACCCTTCCATCTCCAAGTCCACCTTCTGTGGGTTGAGGAAGACGACCACCGCCTCGACGGGGATGCGGTCGGCGTGGTCGGGCAGCCGGTCGCGGAGCCACGCCTGCACGGCCTGGCGTGCCCGTTCGGCCTCCTCGTGGGGCTGGCCCAACCGTTCGGCCGTAAGCCCCCGCGAGTAGAGCCGCCAAAAGCTAAACGCGCCCTGCCAGCGGTTGTCGTGACAGCGAGCGCGGCCTTCGTAGCGCTTCACCACGATGGCCACAAGGCCGTAGGGCGTGAGGAGCAGGTGAGGCCAAGGCCCATAATAATTGTAGAGCACGTGTTTCCGGTCGAGCCCCTTGAGGGCGGCTGCCAGGGTAGTTTCGGCCACAGGGGGCCGCACCCACCGGTTGATGTGATAGGTGCCCACCGTGCCGATGAGGAGGGCGGTGATGGCCAAGGTGTAGGCGTAAGCGATCAGGTTGGGCCGGAAGGAGACAAAGATGGCCACGAAGAGCATGACCAAGCTCACGAAGCCGGCCACCGTGCCGATTTTGCGCTTGCGGGCCACCAGGGGTTCGTTGGTGTAGACTTTCATGGGGCATCTCCATCGCCGTCCACCAGGCCGAGCACGAGGCAGGCGTTCTGGCCGCCCAAGCCAAAGGAGTTGGAGAGCGTGTAGCGCACGCGGGCCCGGCGGGGCTCCCAGGGGACGTAGTCCAAGTCGCACTCGGGATCGGGCGTCTCGTAGTTGATGGTGGGGTGAATCGTCTGGGTTTGCAAAGTCTTCACGCACGCGATGGCCTCGAAGGCGCCGGCGGCCCCCATGCCGTGGGCCAACATGCTCTTGGTGCTGCTCACCGGGACCTCGTAAGCCCGTTCGCCGAAGACTTGCTTGATCGCCTTGGTCTCCACGGCGTCGCCGATAGGCGTGCCCGTGCCGTGGGCGTTGATGTAGTCGATCTGTTCGGGCACCAGGCCGGCATTGGCCACAGCCCAGCGCATGGCCCGCGTGGCTCCGCGCCCCTCGGGGTCGGGCTGGGCGAAGTGATGGGCGTCGCTGCTGGTGGCCCCGCCCAGCACTTCGGCATAGGCCCGCGCCCCTCGCGCGCGGGCGTGGTCCAGCCGCTCCAAGATGAGGATGCCGGCCCCCTCGCCCATGAGGAAGCCATCCCGGTCGGCGTCGAAGGGGCGCACGGCCCGCTCGGGCTCGTGGTTGCGGGTGCTCATGCCGCGCATGGCACAGAAGCCGGCGAAGGCGAACTCGTTGATGAGCGCCTCGGTGCCCCCTGTGATGATGATGTCGGCCACCCCACGCCTGATCAGCTCGGACGCCTCGTAGATGGCCTGTGTGCCGCTGGCACAGGCGGCCACACAGGTGCCCAAGTGGCCCAAAGTGCCGAAGAATTGGCTCACGTGGTAAGAGGGCATGTTGGGCAACGTCTCGGGGAGCATGAAGGGCATCACCCGCCGCCATCCCCGCTGCTGCATGAGGCTCACCCCTTGCATGGCCATATCAAAGCCCCCCTCGGCCGTGCCCAAGTGAACGCCCACGCGCTCCGGGTCCGGGAGACCACCTTGGAGGCCGGCGTCTTCAAGGGCGAAGAGGGTGGCCACAATGGCCATCTGGGAGCAGCGGGCCATGCGCCGCGCCTCGCGCCGGCCGATGTAAGTGCTCGGATCAAAATCCCGCACTTCGGCGCCGATTTGGGTGGGGAAATCGGAGACATCGAAGGACTGAATGCGCGCTACGCCCGACCGGCCGGCCAACAGCGCCTCCCAAAACACGTTGACGTCACATCCCAACGGGCTCACCACCCCCATGCCGGTGATCACAACGCGCTGATGATCGGGTCGGGAACTTCCCATCGCCTCCTCCCAGGGGATTGATCTGCTCAGGGGCATTGCTGGACCGCCGCTCTACCCGAGCGCCGGCGCTGTCACAGCCTCGGCCATCGCGCGCCACCCGTCTCGAATGGTGGCCACCACCTCTTGCTCCACGGCCGTTTTGGCCACGCGCACTCCGTTTTTGACGGCCACCGGGTTGGAACGGCCGTGGCCGATGATCACCACACCGTTAACGCCCAACAGCGGGGCGCCCCCGTAGACGGAGTAGTCGGTGCGCCTGCTCAGCCGGTCGAACGCGCGCTTGGAGAGCAACGCGCCCACCATGCTCAGGGGATCCCGGGTGAGTTCCTCGCGGATGAGCTGTTTCATCAAACTGCCCAGTCCCTCGGCCAGCTTGATGATCACATTGCCCGTGAAGCCGTCGGTCACCACCACGTCGGCCAGGCCGGCGGGGATGTCCTTGCCCTCCACGTTGCCGATGAAGTTGATCTCGTCGGCCTGTTTCAACATGCGATGGGCCTCTTGAACGAGCGGGGTGCCTTTCGTCTCCTCCTCGCCGTTGCTCACCAGGCCCACGCGAGGAGCGTGAACGCCGAGCACACGGCTGGCGTAGACGTGCCCCATGAGGGCGAACTGGACCAAGAACTCGGGCTTCACCTCGGCGTTGGCGCCCACGTCCAGGAGAAGACAGTGGCCGTGTGCAGTGGGAAAGATCGTGGACAGGGCCGGCCGCTTGATGCCCTTGATGCGTCCCAAGTGGAAGATGGCAGCGGCCAACATGCCGCCAGTGTTGCCGGCGCTGAAGAAGCCGTCCACGTGGCCGGCCTTCAGGAGCTTCATGCCCACCACCATGGAGCTGTCCGGCTTGGAGCGCACGGCCAGGGCCGGCTGCTCCTCCATGCCAATCACTTGGGAGGCCGGCTCGATCTCCACCGAGAGCCCGGACGTGTCGTGGCGGGCCAGCTCGGGCTCGATGGCCTCCGGCCGGCCCACGAGCACGACGGTGACGCCGTACTCCCGCGCTGCCAGCACGGCACCCTCGACGGGCGCGGCCGGCGCATGATCTCCCCCCATCGCGTCCACCGCGATCTTCATCGTTCGTTCCTCCTTCCTCAAAGCCGCCGCTCTACGCCGGGCGCTTGGGCCGGATTATAGCGTAGAGCGCCCGTTTGCACAATCGGCTCCCGGATTTTTCTCCGTTTCTCAAGTCACACGCACAGCTCCTATCGCCTCTCAGGGGAAGAGAGTTGTACTTGATGCCGGGCCGGAATTGGCTATCATAAGCTCCGTGTGCTGGAGAGGTCCCAAAAGGCGCATGAACACTCTGAGGAGAGCCTATGCCCCTTGAAACGTGGTTGCCCCCTCTTACGAGCGGCATGATCCTCATCAGCGGCGTTGCCTTGGCCGCCGGCTGGGTGGCCATCAAACGACGCCAAAGGGAACTCCACCGCCGCCTCATGCTCACGGCCACCCTGTTCGCGGCCCTCTTCTTGGTGCTCTACATCACCCGGTTCTTCTTGCTCGGGGCCAAGCCCTTCGAGAAGGAAGGGTGGTGGCGGGTCCTTTACTTCAGTATTCTCATTCCCCACAGCCTGTTGGCAATAGTCGTCGGGCCGGCCGCCCTGTTTGCCATCCGGTGGGCTTACACCGGCCAGTTCGGCCGCCACCGCCGGATGGGACGCTGGCTTGTGCCCGTTTGGCTCTTCGTGGCCATCAGCGGGTGGGTCATCTATTGGATGCTCTATCGCCTCTGACCTCCTACCTGCGCCGGCTGCGGCACGCTGCTCCACAGAATACCCCAAAAGGGCAATTGTTTGCAGGCGCTGGCCGGAGTAGACTGATGGCAACGCCACCCTTCCCAACAGCACGGTGAGCACGCGAGGTGAGCTGGTGAGAACCCCGTCATGCCGCCGGCGCCTGCTGCCAGGCGGAATTGGCTTCGTGATCTTGTGCGTTGCCGCGTGGGCGGCCGGAGTGTGGGCGCTTGCCAGGCCCCAGGTGCCCTCCCTCTTCGCCCAGTCGCCTGGCGAACGCCCTCACCTCTCCCTTCCCTTCCAGGCCGGGGACGCCTATCCGGTTTCCTGCGGCTACACCTGTTATCAACACCGCAACACCATGACCTACGCCGTGGACTTCGCCATGCCGGCCGACACGCCCGTGGTGGCCGCGGCTGACGGCGTCGTGGCCGCCATCACGTGGGAGATCGGCCTGCCGGCCGACAAGCACTTAGGCGATGCGCTCGTCATTTACCTCGACCACGGCGGCGGGTGGTTAACGCGCTACGTTCACCTGAGCGGCATCACCGTGCAAGAGGGACAACGGGTACGGCGGGGGGAGATTATCGGCTACGCCGGCGCCACGGGCACTGAACGCGCCCACCTCCACTTCGAGCTCAAGCACGGGGCGACCCTTCGCGCGCCCTCGCAGCCCGTGGACGAGCTCTTCGGCGGGCGGCCACCCCAAGAAGGCCACACCTACACCAGCGACAACGTTGCCCCCGCCGTCCCACCGTTGGCCCTCCGGGCCGGCCCCACGGCCACGCCTACGCCAGCCTCGCCGCTCGTCCTCGAAGCCGGCGTGAGTCTGAGCGCCACATCGGTGCAGGCCGGCGAGCCCGTCACGGTCACCTTCACGCTGCGCAACGGGGGGACCATCCCGCTCACCCTGGCCTTGGTCGGCCTCGTGGCGCGAGGAGAAGATGGCCGTCCCGTGCCGGGCACCCTGTCGGCCAAGCGAGACGTCTCCTTGGCGCCGGGGGCACGCTGGCGTCTCTCCGCGCAGCAGGTTTTTCTGGCCCCAGGTACCTTCACCTTGGCCCCCTTTGCCTTCGACGAAGAGGTGTCCCCTCTTCCCCTTGCGCCGGCCGAAGGCACCTCGCCGACGGCCAGCCTGCGCGTGACCGCAGGCCACAGCCTCTATCTCCCCCTCGTCGTCCGGTAGGAAGTCCATTTCAACCTTTTGCCCCCTTCGTGCTATCATTCCTCACACGATTACGTTCCTTGGAGACGAGCACACTTCCCATGAAATCAAGGCAGACGCCTGTCATTCTGGCCTTCAGCGGCCTGGCTTTCTGGCTCCAAGTGACCAGACTCCACGCGCAAAGCCTCTGGTACGATGAGGGTTTCAGCGCCTGGTTGGCCTCCAAGCCCGTGGCCGAGATCGTGGCCCGGACGGCCGCGGACATTCACCCCCCCTTCTACTACGTGCTGCTCCACACTTGGATGGCTTTGGCCGGCACGAGCGAGTTCAGCCTGCGCTTTCTCTCGGTCATGGCCGGGGTCCCGGCCGTGCCCCTCATGTGGGGGCTGGCCCGCCGCCTCGTGGGCCGACAGGCCGGGCCGGTCGCGGCCCTGCTCGCGGCCGTGGCACCGGTTTGGCTCTGGTACGCCCAAGAAGCCCGCATGTACACCTTGGTCACCACCTTGGGGCTCGCGGCCACGTGGGCCCTTGTGCGCCTGCTGGAACGGCCGTCCCGCCGGCTGTGGTTCCTCTACACGACGGCGCTCCTTTTGGCCGTCTACACCCAATACTACGCCTGGTTTCTCGTGGCCGCCCATGCCGTAGTTGCCATGCTCATGGGCCTTGGCCGGGGAAAGGCCGGCTGGCGAACGCTGTGGTGGCCCGTGGCGGGGTGGAGTCTGGGTTTCTTGGCCTTTCTTCCCTGGGTGCAATTCGTCGTGCTCCGCCTGGGCGCCGACCGCTCGTACTGGAGCGGCACCCTCTCGCCGCAGCGCGTGCTCGCGTCCCTGCTCACCTTCTGGGCCGCAGGCCACACCATCCCCTCCTGGCTGACGGAGCTGTTGCCCCCCTTGGTCCTCGCCCTTCTCCTAGGCGGACACCTGATTCTGTTCGTTGACCGCCGGATGCCCCGGAGAAAACGGTGGCCCGTCGCTCTTGTCATGGCCGCGTGGGTGATTGTGCCCCTGGTCGGGCTGCTGTTCATCTCCTGGGGGCGCCCCAAATACCATCCCCGGTATCTCCTCTTCACCGTTCCGGCATATTGGCTGGCCGTGACAACCCTGATCACTCGGCTTGCAGGCGAGCCCGGCCACAGGCGACGGCCCATTGGTCCGGTCCTAAGCGGGTTGACCCTGGGCACAGTGTTGGGCCTCGCTGTTCTGGCCGACATCAACCTCTACGTGGACCCGGCCTTCACCAAGGATGACTGGCGGAGTGTGGCCCGCTTCTTGGAAGAGCAACGGCAGCCCGATGAGCCCGTCCTGCTCGTGAGCGGCCACGCCTTTCCCGTCTTCACCTACTATTACCGGGATGAGGGGTGGGTGCCCCTCCCTGACAGCCCCACGCTGGACACCTCCTTGGTGCTCGGCTGGGGGGAGACGGCGCGCACGCTCGAGCAGGTGCTCAACGGCGCGAGGGGCGTGTGGCTGGTGGGGTGGCAGAATCAAGTGGTGGATCCAGACCAAATCGTGCCGCTCATCATTGCG
>Ga0256839_1001308_pt1 | contig 30474 bp, 26 predicted proteins | sample 354166metaG_FD_185968 | JGI IMG/M metagenome (GOLD analysis project Ga0256839, IMG submission 185968) | Hydrothermal vent microbial communities from Mid Atlantic Ridge, Atlantic Ocean - 354-166 | ecosystem: Environmental > Aquatic > Marine > Hydrothermal vents | place: Atlantic Ocean: Mid... | reverse complement strand
GGAGCCGTGACGGACGCAGGACGGTCGGGGCAAAAGGAATCAGCTGTCGCGTAGGCGAGTCGATTTTTGACAGGGAGGTCAAAAATCTATCACGAGGTAGCGACACTATCGCATTTTTCTTTCTGCTCGGGTTGTGTTGTCATAAGCCTGTTCAGGGAGCAGGGCGGGGTTTGGTGGCCTCTCCCTGTTTATTTTCCCTTGAATTCGAAATTTACTGTGGCAGTTCCACCGGCACTGATTTCAACTTTGTTTTTCTGATCCTTAAGTGTGCCGTGCCAGGCCTTGATGGTGTACTTTCCGGGAGGGATGTTGTCGATAGTAAAACTTCCGTCATTTCCAACTACTGCAAAATAGGGGTTTTTCGCCGTGAAGACGAAACTGTGCATGAAGTCGTGTGCGTCGCACTCCACCTTCATGGCATTACCCCGTTTCAGCGAGACTTTTTTCGTTATAGTCCCCGGTTTGGACTGACTTGTGTTGAATACGGTTTTTCTTGCCCGGCCCAGAATCTCATAAGTGTGGATGTTGTGCAGAACGGGATCGTCATTTATTGCTGCCAGTTTCGCACCGTTGCGCATTATCTGAAGAAAAGGCTTGAACTCGCATCCCTTCTGTTCGATACGGGCATCAGAAAGTTCAGCAGGGAAGGCCTTTCCCTCTTTTACCTTGTCGAGATAGACGACCACATTGGTCAATGCACCATCGTTAACGGCAACATAGTCAATCTCCCGGGTGCCGGTGCCGCAGGTATCATTGTCCTTGGAAATTTTGTATTGCTTGGGTTCGGGATCGGTGCCGCTGAAGGTGACTTTTCCGCTAACGCTGCCGCCATTGTTTACGCTGATCTCCTTGTAGACGGCAGCATGAGCGGCAAGCGGCAGTCCAATCAGCAGACTGATGGATAAAACAGGTATGAGTTGTTTCATTTTGAAATATCTCCTTGTCATGCCGGAAAACTATACAGAGTGTATCTCACTCTGTTCCGGCGCCAGAATTTCTTCCAGCAGCTCAATCACAAATCGCCGTTCACTGCTGTTCCGAAGTGTTTCCAAATGTTCCAGTAGCGAATTTGTACTTGCTTCGATGTTGATCTTTTTCAGTATTCGGCCCATCTCTCTTGCTTGAGCTCCGTTATCGCTCCGGGCTGCGGTAATAATATCTTCGATAACACTTTTTTCGGACAGCTCTCTATCCACTTGGGGCAAAAGATAGGCCAGGCCTTTTGCTGCAGCCAGTCGCACACCGCTGGCGGGATCTCCAAGGCGGGCTTGTACCTGCTTCAGTATATCTGCCGGAGAAACCATATTTGTCGTGTTGTGACTGTCAAGGGTTTCCGACAATTCCACCAGGCCATTGACAGCTTCAATGCGTACCTGGATTGCCTTGTCTTTCAGAGCGCCAATCAGATGAGGGAAGACCTCGGTGCAGCCCAGTTTTGCCAGTGTGCGTGTGCAGGTGTGGCGCATTTTTTCGTCGCCCGTTTCGAGTTTTTTCAGTAGGGGTTTCAGTGCGTTTTGCAAAGCTGCAGTGTTTGTCCGGCGCAATGCAACTCTTCCGATAGATATCGCGGCTTCTCTGGCAAGCTCGGGTTCATCACTCTCAAGACATTCAACAAGAGCGGCGATAGCCTTTTCGCTGTTGCTATTGGCCAGTACTCGCGCACTGAGAAGGCGTAAATCGCTGGCAACGCCTGTTTTCTTTCCGGTAGATGACGAAACGTTTTTTTCCGCCAAATCGATAAACTCCTGAAGCTCGGTCAGTTGTTCATCCGGGATGTCCAGTTCATCCTGGTGGATCGGGTTCCGGATATGGGCGGTTGTTTCTCCGGCCCGGGTTTCCTTGTTGCTGTTGTTTACAGCTTCCAGCGTGGAGGTGGCGGGCTTGCGGCCTGAATCATGAGAAGATTCCACCTGAATTTCTTGTTCGTCGAGGCTTTCATGATTGGCAGAAGGTTTATTTTTCACCACTTTGCTTGCGGTTGAATCTGTTTCTTTCCCGGTACTGTCATGCAGGGCATTGATGACTATTATCAGCGCATTATCCGCATCTGGTGTATTCGATTCTGCCAGCTTTATCAGGGTGGTTAGCGATTCCAGCCGGATGAGTTGCTCTTCGTCAGTGATTGCGTTTGCGAGTGTACCGAGAATTTCCTCGCTGGTATCTCCGTTCGTTCCCAGTGCGTATATTGCCTGTTGGCGCATATATGTGCCTGTCTTCTGATCGGCAATAATTTTCAGCAGATTGTTTTTTGCCTGTGGTGTCCGGTGTTGCGCCAGAAAATGGCATGCGGCGGTGGCGACTGTTGTGTCGTGATCGCTCAATCTCAGACAGATTTTCTCTACCATTTTCGGTGAGGCAGGGGGGGGTGAGGTCAGGGTGGCCAGTGCCTTGATAGTGGTAGCGCGTACCAGCGGATTCCGATCCTCCAGAAGGGGTATCATCTTGTCAATAATTTCATCGTTGTCAGAGCTGCTGGATGCAAGCAAGGCGCTGGTTTCAACAGCGGCATTTCTTACATCTGCCTCGGGATCTTTCAGGGAGACCAGTATCACCTTTAGATGAGTTATGGCGCTGGCTATCCCGAGTGCTCTGATTCCGGCACTGCGCACATCCGCATCCTTGTCCAGTAGTGCATGATTGAGCAGGGTTAAAGCCTCCTTGTTGCCAGCATGGCCCAAAATTGTTGCAGTGCGGCGCCGCTGCCGGGCGGTGCCATTGACGAGCCGCTGTTCAAGTACTTTGAGTCCCTTGCCGCCAATATGTGCCAGCGCAGTCAGTATCTCTGTTTCAATACCTTGGCTCTCTTCATCCTCCAACAGGTATTGTAACACGGGTACTGCTTCCAGGGTCCGCATGCGGCCGAGTGCCTTGACGGCGTGCAGCTGCATGTCCCACCAGTCATCCCACTCTTCATCCCATGCCAGGTTTTCCGGGCGTTTGGCTGTGATTGCAAGAAGGGCGTTTTTGACCTGTGGATCAGGAATGTTTCCCAGTGCTTCTACTGCTGCGGTGCGGGCTTCGCCATCCGGGTGGTTATGCAACAGATCCAGCAGGGCCGGTATAGCCTCGGGTCTTCTGATACGGCCCAGTGCTTCGGCAGCATCTATGCAGACATCGGGATCTTCATCACGCAAATATTCAATTAGCACAGGTAGTGCAGCGGAATCCTGCAGTACCCCCAAGGCTCGTGATGCATAACAGCGATCTGCTTCATCGCCGCGGGACAGCAGCCTGCATAGTGCAGCAACGGTCTGTGTTTTTACGGACATGGTGCTCCTGATAAAAAAATATCTGACTCCGATTGCTGCAGAGTCTATGCCAGAAGCTGATTTCCAACAATACGGCGGCTGGACAACCATATGGTGCAGGAGTCGCCTAGTTTAAATGGAATAAACAATTCAATCAAAGGGAGAAACGTCAACAACTGATTGTACGATCTGTTCAATCAATGGGATGGTAATTTGGTTGGCGGCATTTTTTCCGATTGAATCATTTGTTCGCATCGGCTGTTTTCAAGCGGGATGTTCCGTTCTTTTTTCTTTCGGATATCTTCCTGGTATGGCGGAACCAGTAAAAACAGGTAGTTCGCTATTGGTCCTGAAATTGCTTTGTTCCTTTCCAGGGGAGTGCTGTTGGGCACGGGTTTCCTGACCCTGCTCGCCGGTCTCGCGTTGGTGCGCAGTTAGCGGCGAGCCACTTCCAATAGCTAGTATTTTTTGTTCAAATGTGAGTCCATATACGGGTTATTAATGCGACATATCATTGTTGCCGAGTTGATCCCGGTGCAAACCGGCACGCACGGGATTGTCGTTGGAACAGTTTAATGAAGTCGTTTGACAATGGAGTCATGAAATCATGAGGTTCCGCTTGTGCAGGGCTGCTTTTCCTGCTATGGGAAAGTTGTTTTTTTTTATTTTCTGTCTGCTTTTTATCTATGGCTGTGCGGCAAAGCAGCTACAAAAGGACAAGCGGCAGATAGCTGAAACTGAAGCAGAAAAGGTAGAACCGCCATCAGGCGGCGATTTTACCCTGCACTCCGGCAAGGGGCCGGTATCGCTTCGTGATTTCGAGGGAAAAGTGGTGTTGCTGTTTTTTGGCTATGCCAGTTGTCCGGATGTTTGTCCCACTTCGCTGGCGTTTTCCACCAAGGCGCTGAACTCGCTGAGCGAGGATGAGCTGGCCCAGGTTCAGCCGCTGTTTGTCAGCATCGATCCCCAACGGGACAGTGCAGACAGACTGACCGAGTTTGTCCGTTTTTTCCATCCCAAATTTATTGGTCTTACCGGCTCAGAGGAAGAGATTAAACATGTGGCCGATTTGTATGGTGTAAAGTACTACCAGGTGGAGCTGGAGGACTCTTTTTCTGATTATGCTGTCAACCACTCTGCTGCTCTATATCTGATTACCCGGGATGGTACCTTGCGCTTTCTTTTTCCTTACGGAACCTCGCCTGGACTCATTGCCAAAGCAATTCGCTATCTGTTAGCCAATACCTAAATAGTTTTTACTGTCAGCGCCGGACGTCACATATTTCCCGATTGAACAAAAGCAACTGTTCTGTAACCCGTTATGGAATAAGTTGTTCACTTTTGGCATCGGGAGGGGGCTGGTAAATACCAATAACCCCCCCGTCCTATAGGGATAATGCTGTTCGTTGGGCGCTGGCTTGAATTATGCAACCCAACTCGCGGGACGCGAAGATGGATTTTCGGGATCAATGCTCTTCCCAGGCAGTTCCCGGTTGGGCGTCAAGTGATCTCTTACTGAATACTGGAGGATGAGAATGGGAGTACAACTCAGCACACGACGCGGTCTCCTCGCTGTCGCGCTGGGCGCGGTGCTGGCCGCCCCGGTCGTAATTGCGGCGGATATCGGCCCCTTGCCCGCGTTGAAATATGACAAGGCCAAGGCGGAGCTTGGCAAACGGCTGTTTTTTGATGTGCGTCTTTCCGGGGATGCGGCTATTGCCTGCTCAACCTGTCACGATCCGGCGAATGGTTTCTCCAGTCCGACGGCGCTGTCCAAGGGTTATCCGGGCAACGGTCATTTCCGCAATGCGCCCAGTGTCATCAATGCAGGACACAAAAAAGTCTGGCTGCACGACGGGCGCATCGGAACCAGCCTGAATGATGTAACACGCGAGATGATCACCGAAGATTACATCATGAATATGGATATGCGCATTATGCAGGAGCGACTGAAGCAGGATCCTGTGTATGTGAAAATGTTCAAGGATGCCGGTTATGGTGAGCCCTCCAATGGCAAGGTGCGCAAGGCCATTCCTGAATATTTGATGAGTCTGACATCAAAAAATGTTCCGTTTGACAAGGGAACCATGTCAGCAGAGGCCAAACGAGGAATGAAACTGTTTACCGGCAAGGCGGGGTGTGTCCAGTGCCACAACGGGCCGTTGTTTACGGATCAGAAGGCGCATAATACCGGTGTTCCCGAGAATTTTGATGTTTTTCTTAATCCCATGAACCATCAGGCCTTTCTTGCTTTTGCGATGTTTCAGGGTATTGAGAATTATATGAACCTCAAGCGCGATCCCGGTTACTACAACGTAACGACTGACAAGGCAGACATGGGTAAATTTATTACCCCGAGTCTGCGCGAACTGAAATATACCGCCCCCTACATGCACAACGGCATGCTGGAAACGCTGGATGATGTAGTGGCGTTCTATAACAACGGCGGCGGTGAGGACAGCAACAAGAGTTCACTGCTGAAGCCGTTGGGTCTGAGCAAGAGTGAAAGGGGTGATCTGGTTGCTTTTCTGCTTTCATTGTCTGGAGATCCGCTGACCGGGGCCGAGTATGTTTGGCAGGAGCCGTATCCGGAAGAGTATGAAGCCATTGCCAACTGGCGGAAGGTTCGCAATTAGGGTTTGAGGAGACAGTAATGATCAATAATAAAGCTCGTAACACGCAATCCGCGCTTCAGCGCGTGCGCGACCGGAAAGGTTCGCTGGGGTTTATGATCCTGCCTGTTGTCCTGTTGGCCGGATTAGGTACCGGTTGTGCAACACAGACCCAGGCCAGTGCTATGGCTGCGGGAGCAGAGGTGACGTCAGGGCCACCGCCGCTGGCTCCGCTGGGCCCACCGCCCATCCCGCTGGACAACAAGCAAAGCCCGGAGAAAATCGAACTTGGAAAACTGCTTTTTTTTGATGTCAGATTAGGTGGTGATGCCTCGACGGGCTGTTCTACCTGCCACGAGCCGACTCAGGGTTGGGCCTGGGCAGAGGATTTTTCCCGCGGTTACCCCGGTACAGTGCACTGGCGAAACAGCCAGACCATCATCAACAGCGCCTACTACCCGCGGCTCTTCTGGGCAGGTTCATCCAGCTCTCTGGAGAATCAGGCCCGTGCTGCGGCTCGCGGCGGGGTAGCCGGAAACGGTGAAAACGACATCATGGAAGCGCGGCTGGCATTGATCCCCGAATATGTAACCCGTTTCCGTGATGTGTTTGGCACTGAATGGCCCCTGATTCGTGATGCATGGCGTGCAATTTCCGCTTATGAACGCACGCTGGTGCAGCGGGATACACCGCTCGACAAGTATCTGCAGGGTGACAAGTCGGCACTGACCGAACAGCAGGTGCGCGGCAAAAAACTGTACGAAGGCAAGGCGGGTTGTATCCAGTGCCACAATGGCGCCATGGCAACTGATTTCAGCTATTACAATATTGGCGTTCCTCCCAACAGGCGCTGGGAAGAGGATGGTCTGGCCCAGGTTACCTTCCGCTTCGAGCAGTATGCGAAAGGCCAGACGGAAGAGGGTTATCGCAAGGCAAAATCAGACTGGGGTTTTTACTATCGTACCAAGAACAAGTGGGACAGAGGCAAGTTCCGGACCCCCAGTTTGCGCTATACCATGTACACAGCGCCCTACATGCACAATGGTGTTTTTTACACCATGGAAGAGGTAGTGGATTTTTATAATCGCGGTGGGCTGGATGAGGAGGGGCGTACTACCCCTTTTCCTGAAAACAAGAGCAAGTTTATCAGGCCGTTGGGGTTGACGGGCGAGGAGAAGGAAGATCTGATCGCGTTCATCGAGGCGTTTTCCGGTGAGGAGATACTTGTTAGTCCACCGGAGCTTCCAAACTACGCACCCCTGTTTACCAAGCAAGAACTTATGGAGGCGAAGAAATGACAACGCCTGTTGAAATCGTCAAGAGAGAAAAAGAGAGCGCAGCCGAGCATGGTCTGTGCATGATGACCCGCCGCAAGTTTCTGATGACCGGCAGCGCCGCTGCTGTTTCAGTTAGCACCATCTCCCTGTCACTGCTCCCGGGGCGCACTGTGCAGGCGGAGGTGGTGAAATATCCGCGTAAACTTATCGCCAGACTGAGCGCGCTGAAAGATGATAAGCCGGTGGATTTCAACTATCCGGACAATGGTACCAACAGTTCGGCCATGCTGGTCAAGATGGGAGGAGTAAAAGCGGGGGGAGGTATTGGACCCCAGAGTGATGTGGTGGCGTTCAGTTATATATGTACTCACCAGGGCGGCCCCATGCAAGGACAGTACAAGGTGGTGGATAACCATCGCGTGCTGGGCCAATGCCCGATGCATCTCTCCACCTTTGACCTTACCCGGCACGGTATTGTCGTATCCGGCCAGGCCTATGAGAGTTTGCCGCAGGTTCTTCTGGAGCTTGATGGTGATGATATCTACGCCGTCGGTCTTATGGGCCTGCTGTACGGCCGTAACCAGAACTTGATGAAATCCTAGGAGGGTTGGTAATGTCTAAAGAATATACTCCAAGGGACAGCGTACCGTTACCGCCAAAAAATGCGGAAAAACTTACCACCTGTTGCGACTATTGTGTTGTTGCATGTGGATATAATGTGTACCGTTGGCCAACCAGCGCGGCGGACGGTGGCCCCAGGGCAAGCCAGAACGCTTTCGGGGAGGACTTTCCTACCGCCATGCTGAAATCCTGGGTGGCACCTACTCAGTACAATGTGGTAATGCACAGGGGCAAGCCCCACAATGTGGTTATTATTCCCGACAAGGATGCAAAGGTAGTCAATATCGGTGGTGACTCCAGTATCCGTGGCGGCACCATCGCGCAGAAATGCTTTAATCCAGACACCCCGACCAGGGATCGGCTGACCCGGCCACTGATACGGATTAATGGAACACTGCAACCTGTATCGTGGGATCTGGCGCTGGATGTGGCCGCTGAAGTAGGCAAGCATGTAATCAGAAAGCATGGTGCGAATGCCTATTCAGTCAAACAGTTTTCCTACCAGTTTGTCGAGAATACCTACGCCGTTTCCAAGTTCGCCAAACGGCATGTCAGAACTGCATCGTTTACTTTCCATGACACACCTTCCGATGTAACTTCGACTCCCGGTTTTCGCGATGCCGGTTTCGATAATTTCGGGCCTTCCTACAAGGACTGGGGTGATGCTGATGTACTGATGATCTGTGGTACGGATCCCTATGAAACGAAGACCATGATCTTTACCCAGTTTATCCGCCCGGCCATCGACAAAGGGATGAAAACCATCTGGTTGAATCCGCGCGAGACGGCAGGCCTGTCCTACGCGAAATCCCGGGGTGCCCTGCATATTCAGCTCTATCCGGGAACCGATACCATTGTGCTTGGAGCCATTAGCCGGGTCATCCTGGAAAATGGTTGGGAGGACAAGGAGTGGATCGACAAGTGGGTTAACAATATGTGGGAGTCCAGCTCCGGTTTCGGGCAGGGTACCCGTAACACCCCCTGGCAGTGGCGTACCACCTGGGGCAAGTTCCAGACCGATGGCGTTTACGGAAAAAAAGGTTACAAGCAGTGGTTGCTGTCGCAGAAGGAGTATGAGGTTGATGCGGCTGCCGCACTTGCAGGCATTCCGGTGGAACAGATCCATCAGGCGGCAGAATGGCTGACCGGTGGCGGCAAGGGTAAACGACCCAAAGCCTCCTTTGGTATAGAGAAAGGGTTTTACTGGTCAAATAATACCGGGAATACCAATGCCATCAGTTCCATAGCCACGATTTGTGGGGCCGGTGGGCGTCCGGGCCAGGTAGTGGGACGTTTTGGCGGACACCAGCGCGGAGGTACCGGCGGAGGAAAATATCCGCGCAACAAATCGCCTGAAAAAGTACCTGGCCGCCGTCGCCGTGCCCTGGATACTGATCGCTGGCTTGTCTCCGGCCATACGCGCCTGGCCCATGTGGTGGGTACCACCTGGATCCAGGCCATGTGTGGCTCCGAGGGGTTGAAGGAGAAGTTTGATGAGCTGGTGACCGACAACCCCCATCAGGTGAACTCCAAAGACAAGGCATCCATCATCGCCACTTTGAAAAAACGCGCCGATTCCGGGGGCATGGTGGTGCTGGATCACGATATCTATCTGCGTGATCCCATTGGCGCCAAGTATGCCGATATTATCTTTCCGGCTGCTACCTGGGGCGAGGAGGATTTTGTACGATCCAACGGCGAGCGCCGCATCCGTCTGTACTCGAAGTTTTATGATGCGCCGGGAGAGGCCAAGCCGGATTGGTGGATCATCGCCCAACTTGGCAAACGCATGGGTTTCGACGGTTTTGACTGGAAAGACTCCAATGAGGTTTGTGAAGAGTCATCACGTTTCAGCCGCGGCAACCGCAAGGCCTATCACATGATCAAGATAGCGGCTCACAAGGAGGGCAAAACGCTGCATGAGAAGCTGCGCGAGATGGGCACCGAAGGAATTCAGGGTCCCACCTTCTACAACTATGCAACAGGCCAGTTGCATGGAACCGTCCGGCTGCACGATACGACCCTTGCCGAGGCAGATCTGCAGAGCAAGGGAATGTATCAGGGTGCCAACATGCTGAACAAGAAGACCACCCACTTCAATACCCAGACCGGCCGGATAAATATCCAGAAACACCCCTGGGATCTGTTTTCCGACTACTGGACCTGGATGAAGCCGAAGGATGACGAGTTGTGGCACACCAATGGGCGTATTAATGAGGTGTGGCAGTCGGGTTTTGATGATCTTGAGCGGCGTCCCTACATAGCCCAGCGCTGGCCGGAAAACTTTGTGGAGATTCATCCGGATGATGCCAGGGCGCGTGGTATCGAATCAGGTGACTGGGTATTGATGTACTCGGAAAGGGTGCCGTATCACTCTCACACTATCAAGGGGGTGGGAGGGAACGACTTCCAGTTTTCCGAACTGATGAAAAACGGCCACATCAAGCTGGGCAAGGGAGCGGCAAAAGCAGTTGCTCTCGTTACGCCTGCAGTGAAAAAAGGGGTTCTGTACTCCTACTTTCTGAGCCCCGGCAAAGGGCAGGCGAGCAACTCGCTGCAGGGTCGCGTGGTAGATAACATCAGTGGCAATTACAATTTCAAGATGGGTGTTGCCAAGGTGAAAAAGATCGGTGAATCAAGCTACAAGAAAGAGTTTGTTCACATGTCCTTTGCGCCACGCAATATTGTTTGACTGCCGGTTGAACGTAGAACAGGGCGGCATTGCTGGTGCCGCCCTTCTTTCCTGGCTGTGCCTGGCCACAGTTCCTTGCCTGCTACCCTGATTGGGCAGCAGAAATACTACCCCTTAAGAGGTGTTACGGGTTCATCGAATAGTTGCTAGTATGTATTAACTCATCTCAACACGGTGGAGTTCCCATGCAAAGCCTGATTGATTCCTTTGGACGCCGTATCGATTATCTACGGGTTTCCGTAATCGATCGTTGCAACTATAGCTGTTTTTACTGCATTCCTCCCGAAGGTGCGAATACTGCAGCACGTTCCGATTTTCTCTCCGGCGAAGAGCTGGCGCGCCTCGTTCGACTATTCTCCGAGCTGGGCGTCAGCAAGGTCAGGTTTACCGGGGGAGAGCCGTTGATGCGGCGTGATATGGTGGAGTTGGCGCAGCAGGTAGCCGATCTGCCCGGGATTCATGATCTTTCGCTGTCAACCAATGCACACCTGCTTGAGCGACATGCCATGTCGTTGCGTAGCGCGGGTGTAAGCCGGGTCAATATATCTCTGGATACGTTGAACCCCGCAACTTTTGCAGAGATTACCCGGGGCGGGGATCTTGCCATGGTACTGCGGGGGATCGATGCAGCCTTGGCAGCCGGAATGCGACCGGTGAAGCTCAATATGGTGATTATGAAAGGGATCAACGAGCATGAGATAGAGGCAATGCTGGATTTTGCGATTGAGCGGGGCGCAGATTTGCGATTTATCGAAACCATGCCGATCGGTGCCGCTGGCAGGGAAGGCACCGCTTCACACTATTATCCCGCAAGCAAGGTGCTGGAGAGAGTACGCAAACAGTGCGGGGAAGAACTTATTGCAGTCAAGGGAGCAAAGGGGGCGGGTCCCGCCAACTACTATCAGATTGGTGGTGGACCGGTCCGGATCGGGGTGATTAGCGCTATTTCACGTCATTTCTGCGAAGGCTGTAACCGGGTACGTCTTACTGCCAGGGGTGATCTGGTGCTGTGTCTGGGCCAGGAAGATACGGTGTCGCTCGGAGCCGGTTTGCGCCAGGGCTGGTCGGATGCAGAACTGACTCAGGCGATCCTTGACGCCATTGCAAGGAAACCTGAGCGCCACGAGTTTGGCGAGAAGGAAGATGTTGTTCGTTTCCGCGACATGTCTACTATAGGCGGATGATCCCGAAGCTCAGTTTTTTTCCTGCGCCTTGAAGGATTTTCCTGTTTCCCCTTTGCTGTCAGCCCCCATCAGATACAGATACCGGTTCATTATTTCATCCGGTGCGGGATTGATATTTGGATCCTCCCCCGGATAAGCACGAGCGCGCATTCGGGTGCGAACTGCTCCGGGATCAATGCTGTTGACGCGGATTGGAGTGTTCTGTTCTAGCTCATCCGCAAGGGTCTGCATCATGTTTTCTGCCGCTGCCTTGGAAATACCGTACGCGCCCCAGTAGGCCCGTCCCTTGTGTCCTACTGCTGATGAGGTAAAGACTACCGAGGCATCATCCGATTTTTTCAGCAGGGGCAGACAGGCCCGCGTCAACAGGTAGGGTGCGTTCAGGTTGACCTGCATTACCTTGGTCCACAGCTCCAGATCATACATCTCCAGTGGAGTCAGAGTCCCCAGGATGGCGGCGTTGTGTAGCAGTCCGTCCAGGCGGCCGAATTCACGGTCGACAGTTTCGGCCAGATCGCTGTAGTCCTTGGGGCTGGCCCCTTCCAGGTTCATCGGATAAATGGCCGGCTGAGGCGCGCCGGATTGTTCAATAGCATCATAAACCGCCTCAAGCTTGCGGATGGTGCGTCCCAGCAAGATTACGGTCGCACCGTATCTGGCAAAAGTTTTTGCTGTTGCAGCGCCAATGCCATCACCGGCCCCTGTGACAAGAATAATTCGTTGTTTCAAAATGTTAGGGGCTGGAGTGTATTCCTGCATAGTGTAATATCCTCGATTGTGGAGACGTATTGTAACCCGAAAATAGTTAATATGAGCGTTTTTGATCCACTGGCCGGAGAAATGTAATACCATATAACGTTCGCATACAATAAGCACTTTCCCGGGTGCCGGTGAAACGACAGGTATGACAAAGACCTATCTGGATAAAACGGTTATTCCTTTTTTTCAGCAGCAGCTAACGCGACTTACCGTCTGGGTGATGGTGCTGCTTGTGCTTATGCTGGCCTATAGTCTGGCTCAACTGACCTGGTTACTGTTCCCCGCCAATACTGCACAGGAAAATGATCTTTTGTCAGCATCGCCAGTCTCCCGTACGGCTACAATAGCGGTAACTCCGGCCCCAACTGTCAATCTGGCTCGTTTGCATCTGTTCGGAAATGCCGCCGAAAACGAACAAGAGGCTCCTGTCGCCACTACCGAGGAAGCGCCGGATACCCGGTTGCGATTGATACTTCGGGGTGTCTTCGCTACCACCGACGAGGCGATGGCCAGAGCGATTATTTCCGAGCCGGGCGGGGAGGAAAAATACTACGCGGTGGATGACAGGCTTCCGGGTGGCGCTACACTCAAGGAGATTGCCGGTGATCGTGTTATCCTGCAGACCAGAGCCGGGCGTATGGAAACTCTCCGTCTGCCGAAAGAGTTTGGTGGTACCGGGCGTGTGGCAAGAGGTGTTGCATCGACAAGGGCAAACAGGAAACCGGTTGGCAGAAATAAAATTACTCCGCGTATTTCTGCTGCGGAACTGCGGAACTACCGGGATAAAATGCTCAGCAATCCACAGGAATTGGTGGGGTTGATTCGTACCCGTCCGGTAAAGGAGAACGGACAGATCAAGGGTTACAAACTGTTCCCCGGGAAGGACAGGGCGCTGTTTAATCGTCTGGGTCTGCGCTCTGGTGATGTTATCGTCAGCGTTAACGGAATGGACTTGAGCGATCCGGCAAGCGGGTTGGCCCTGCTTGGACAGCTTTCCAGCGCCACCGAAATGAGCGTAGTGGTGGAGCGCCGGGGACAGCGCCAGACCGTTACGTTATCACTCAATGAGTAATTCAGGATGAACCAACCATTAACCACAGGGTCTCACCACATGCCTTTGTTATTGTTATCTTATCAACAGCTTATCAATAAAAATGAGAACGGGTTAATGGACACTGTGCCGTCACTGCTGGCAGTTTGCCGCCTTTTTGTCTGGAGTATCGTTTTATCTCTGTTGGTTGTCATGCCACTGCAGGCGGAAGATGAGGAGGTAACACTCAATTTCAAGGACGCAGATCTGAATGTGGTAATTCAGACGGTATCTGATATTACCGGCAGAAATTTCGTTATCGACCCCCGTGTCAAGGGCAAGGTTACTGTTGTCTCATCCCGGCCCATGCGGGCTGATGAGCTTTACCAGGTGTTTTTGTCAGTTCTGGAAGTGCATGGGTTTGCTGCGATCCCCGATGGTGATACTACCCGGATAGTGCCAGCCGCAAATGCCAAGCAGGCCGGTTTGCCTGTCGTGACCGGGACACGGGGGGCTCCAACCAACGACATGATTACCCAGGTTGTCGAAATCAAACACGTTTCTGCCGCCCAGCTGGTTCCGGTGCTCAGGCCATTGGTGCCGCCGCAGGGACACATGGCAGCCTATCAATCCACCAACACCCTCATCATATCGGACAGGGCTGCCAACATCGCCCGGTTGCGGAAGATCATCCAGAGCATCGATCGGCCTGGTAGTAGTGAAGTTGAGGTGATTCAGTTGCAGCACGCCTCTTCTGCCGAAGTGGTGCGTATTCTCTCCAGCTTGCAGCAAAAAGGAAGTAAGGGAAAGGCGCAGGGGGTCGAGGGGCCACTGTTTGTTGCTGACGAGCGTACCAACAGCATCTTGCTGGGCGGTGATCCTGCAGAGCGATTGCGCATGCGCCGGATTATTACCGAGCTGGACACCCCTATCGAGGTCGGGGGTGGCAATACACAGGTGGTTTATCTGCGTTATGCCAAAGCGGCTGATCTTGCCACGGTGTTGATGGGCATCAGCGAAGCGGAGAAAAAAGCGGCTCAACAACAGGCTGGTGGCAGAAAAACAGCCCAGGCTAAGGGCGGAAAATCGATCTCCAGTGCCAGCCCGGCAGGCCGGGCGGTGATGGCAAATGTCAGCATTCAGGCAGATGAGGGAACCAACGCATTGATTATCACTGCACCGCCGGATCAGTTCCGTTCACTACAGGCAGTGATCGCCAAACTGGATATTCCCAGGGCGCAGGTACTTGTGGAAACCATTATTGCCGAAGTCTCTCTGGACAGAAAGCGCGAACTGGGAGTGGAGTGGATTGTTGACGGGACCAGTGGTGGTTCAAGTTCCGGTATGGCACCGATAGGGACTATCGATTTCGGCGGGATCAGTAATCTTGCCGGGAGCGTTGCTGCTGCCCAGGCAGGAAAAGCGGTGACTTTAAGCAGTGGTCTGGCCATGGTTGTCGGAAATATCGGTGGAGCAGGCACCGATTTTGGCGCACTGCTCAGAGCGTTAACGTCGGATGGAAGCACCAACGTGCTTTCGACGCCAAATATTGTCACCATGGATAACGAAGAGGCCGAGATTGTCGTCGGTGAGAATCGTCCCTTTGTAACCGGATCATTTACCAGCACCGGTGGTGGTTCAACGCCCAACAATCCGTTTCAGACCATCAAGCGGGAAGATGTGGGCCTGAAGCTCAAGGTGCGGCCGCAAATCAATGAAGGCAGCGCTGTAAAACTGGAAATCGAGCAGGAGATCTCCAGCGTCAGCCAGGACTCGGAGCTTGGCCCCTATACAAACAAGCGCTCAATCAAGACCAGCGTAATGGTGGATAACGGCAAGATTCTCGTGCTGGGCGGATTGATTGATGAAAAAATGGATGTAACCGAGCAGCGCGTGCCCCTCCTGGGGGATATTCCGGTACTGGGTTGGCTGTTTCGTTATAACAAGACGGTCAAGATCAAACGGAATCTGATGGTGTTCATGCGGCCGGTTATTTTGCGTGACTCTTCTACCATGCACCGGCTTACTACCGACAAATACAACTATATCCGCGGTGAACAGATGGAGATCCGCAACAGTCTTTCCTCTCTGATGCGGGCTGAAGAGACTCCATTGATGAAAAAAATGTCTGATTTTCCGACCCTCCCCCCGGCTTTTGAGGAAACGGAGCTGGGCCGGCAGACACTATCACCGTTGAAAAAGCCGCAAACTGATCTGGTTTTGCCACTTCCGGTTGATACAGATAGCGTGAACTGATGACTGAACCGGCTGCCCGAACAGAACAAGGTCTGGAAACTGTCCCGCTTGGCGGGGACGAAACCTCGCAGCGCATCGTACAGTTGCCTTTTCCCTTCGCCCGTCGTCACGGTGTTCTGGTTACCGGCATCACTGAAAGCGGCGTCAATGTCTTGTGCAAGCCCGATGTATCTCCCCTGATTCTGAGCGAAGTCCGCCGTTTCGCCAATATGCCGCTGCATCTTGAGCGGGTTGATGTTGAACATTTTGAACAGGTACTGCAGCAGCTCTATGAAAGCGGCAGCGGCGAAGCGATGTTGCAGATGGACGGGCTGGATGAAGAGATGGACCTTGCCAGCGTTGCCCAGCAGCTGTCGGAACCGGAAGATCTGCTGGAGAGTGAAGATGATGCCCCAATCATCCGGTTGATCAATGCGCTGTTCACCGAGGCGGTCAAGGTTGATGCATCGGATATCCACGTTGAGCCGTTCGAGCGCCGCCTGCGGGTAAGATTTCGTGTCGATGGTGTATTGCGGGATGTGCTGCAGCCCAACCGTGCACTTGCGCCCCTGCTGGTATCCCGTATCAAGGTCATGGCCAAGCTGGACATAGCGGAGAAAAGAGTTCCGCAGGATGGCCGCATCTCCCTGCGCATCGCCGGACGGGCGGTGGACGTGCGCGTCTCCACACTGCCGGGAGGGAATGGCGAGCGGGTGGTTATGCGTCTGCTGGACAAACAGGCAGGACGGCTGGATCTGGAACATCTGGGTATGCCGGCCGCTACTCGTGAAAAAATTGATCAACTCATTCACCGACCCCACGGTGTCATTCTGGTTACCGGCCCGACCGGCTCCGGTAAAACCACGACACTATATGCCGCAGTGACCCGGCTGAACAGCTCCAGCCGCAATATTCTCACAGTGGAAGATCCCATTGAATATTATCTCGACGGGATCGGACAGACCCAGGTAAACACCAAGGTCAACATGACCTTTGCGCGTGGGTTGAGGGCTATTCTGCGTCAGGATCCGGATGTGGTTATGGTGGGAGAGATTCGTGATCTGGAGACAGCCGAAATTGCCGTACAGGCCAGTTTGACCGGCCATCTGGTGCTCTCGACCCTGCATACCAATACCGCGGTCGGAGCAGTGACCCGGTTGCGTGATATGGGGGTTGAGTCCTTCCTGCTGGCCTCCAGTGTGGTCGGGGTGCTTGCCCAGCGCCTGGTACGGGGGCTGTGCCCTCATTGCAAGAAGGCCCATACTGCCAGTGAGGCAGAGTGTGCACAGCTCAATGTATCACCTGACCGGCCGCCGGTTATCTACCGGCCCAGAGGTTGCAAGGAGTGTAATCAGCAGGGTTATATCGGCCGCCGGGGGCTCTATGAGCTGGTCGCGTTTGATGAGCGCATGCGTGCGCTGATTCATGAAAATGCCAATGAGCAGGAGCTGGAGGCCCACGCCCGCACTCACTCACGCAGTCTGCGTGAAGAGGGAATGCTGGCGGTGCTGGAGGGGCATACCAGTCTGGAAGAGGTACTGCGAGTCGCTGAGGAGGTTTGAGCCGTGCTTCTGCGGGCGGTTGCCGAAATATATATATGCCCGATTCATTGGTAAATAAGAAAGTTATGCTGTTCTTGCTTGCAAAAATATGGCGTGATCCGACATATACCATCTTTTGTTTCGCCGGGAAGAGGAGAGCAGGTTAGTGGGTGCCTTTGAGTATCAGGTACTGGACGCCGGTGGCCGGGAACGTAAAGGGGTAATGGAGGGTGATACCGCCCGGCAGATTCGGCAGCAGTTGCGTGACAAGGGCTGGATACCGCTTTCTGTTGAGGCGGTAGAGCAGCGCGAAGCACGGCGCAAGAGGGGGTTCTCCCTGCGGCGAGGTATCAATGCTACCGAGCTGGCACTGGTCACCCGCCAGCTCGCTACCCTGGTACAGTCCGGAATGCCGGTGGAAAGTGCGCTGGCCACGGCGGCCGAGCAGTCGGAAAAAATGCGTCTGAAAAAGATTGTTCTGGCGGTACGCGCCAAGGTGCTGGAGGGACATACTCTTGCCGATGCGCTGAAAGAGTTTCCCCATGTATTTCCTGATCTGTATCGCTCCACTGTAGCGGCGGGAGAGCACTCCGGCCATCTGGAGGCAGTACTGGGGCGGTTGGCGGATTATACCGAAAGCCGTCAGGCGCTCTCCCAGAAGATGGGACTGGCGCTGATCTATCCGGCGTTGATGATCATCGTGGCCATCCTGGTGGTTGTGGTGTTGCTGGCCTATGTTGTTCCCCAGGTTGTCGGGGTGTTTGATAACATAGGCCAGGAACTTCCGTTGCTTACCCGTGGGCTGATTGCTGTTAGCGATTTTCTGAGCGCCTGGGGAGTTGCTCTTTTCGGGCTGATAGTGGTATCGGTAACCGTTTTCAATCTGCTGTTGCGCAAAGAGGGTTTTCGCAGCGCCTGGCATCGCTGGTTGCTTCATGTGCCGCTAGTGGGGCGTCTGGTGAGGGGGCTTAATACGGCCCGTTTTGCCCGTACCTTCAGTATCCTCAGCGCCAGCGGCGTGCCGGTGCTGGAGGGGATGCGTATTGCGGCTGAAGTGGTAAGCAACTTGCCCATGCGCAAGGCGGTGGATGAGGCGGCACGCCGGGTCCGGGAGGGATCCAGCATCAACCAGGCGTTACAGAAGAGTGGTTATTTCCCCCCCATGGTGGTTCACTTGATTGCCAGCGGGGAGGCCAGTGGTAATCTGGATGACATGCTGGAGCGCGCTGCCACCAGCCAGGAGCGTGAACTGGAGACATCTGTTTCTGCCCTGATGGGCATACTTGAACCGGCCTTGATCCTGATAATGGGTGTCGTTGTACTGGTGATCGTGCTGGCGATCCTGCTGCCGATATTTGATATGAACCAGTTGGTTCATTGAACAGTCCATATTGCTGATTTTACTTTGAATGTATTGCGAGAGAATGACAGAGATGAAAAAAGAGATGGTCAAGCCATATCGTGGCGTGCGGGGTTTCACCCTGATTGAGGTGATGGTTGTAGTCGTTATTTTGGGTATTCTTGCCGCTGTCGTTGTGCCACGAATTATGGACAGGCCAGATACTGCGCGCATTACCAAGGCCCAGCAGGATATCCGGGTGCTGGAGGGGGCTCTGAATCTTTACAAGCTGGATAACCATTTCTACCCCAGTACCGAACAGGGGCTGGAGGCTTTGGTGCAGGAGCCGTCCGGCGAACCCGAGCCTCGTAACTGGAAGCAGGGTGGCTATATTGATCGTCTGCCGGTTGACCCGTGGGGCAATCCATATCAATACCTCAATCCGGGTGCCCACGGCGCGATAGATATTTACTCCCTTGGTGCTGATGGTCAGCTGGGTGGCAGCGATGTCGCTGCCGATATCGGGAACTGGAATCTGGAGTGAGTCTTATCCAGTCGGGCGTAAGCCAGCGACGAAGGAGGGGGGTATGCGGATTCACCCTGATAGAACTGCTGGTGGTGCTGGTTATCATCGGCATTATTCTCGGCTTTGCAACGCTTTCGGTTGACAGGGGGGGGCTGGATCGCATTGCAGAGGATGAGTCGCGGCGTATCATTGCCCTGATCAAGCTGTTCCGGCAGGAGGGCATTCTGAAAAACCGGCAATTGGCGCTGCGGGTGTTTCCCGACCGATACGAGTTTCTGCGTCTGGAAGGGGATCAGTGGCAGATAATAGAGGGAGATGAGACCTTTCGCACCCGCAAACTGCCGGCAGGGCTGTATTTCGAGTTGGAGGATATGGAGGTCAGCCGGGGGGCAGATAGTGAGGATGATGAAGAGGGGGATGGCGTAATGCTGTTTTTTCTCTCCAGCGGCGAAAGTACCCCTTTTGAGATGCATATCAAGGGAGGGGATGATACAGACTACATTCTGATTGGTGATGCCCTGGGCGAACTGGATGCCCGTAACAGCAAGGACAAGGATTTTGCGGAATGGCTGGCGGGTAATGACCGCTAGCTTATATTGTCTGGCGGGATTCAAGCCATAATCCTGGATTATTGAAACATGCGAAACCAATTTTCAGTCGGCTCTCTGCCCGGGGTTTCCGGAGCGAGGCGCCGGTCACGGGGTTTTACCCTGCTGGAAGTAATGGTGGCTCTGGCCGTGCTGGCTATCTCTCTTGGTGCCTTGAGCAAGGGTGTCAGCAACTATCTGAATAATGCTTCCTACCTGCAGGACAGGACTCTGGCCACCTGGGTGGCGGAAAACCGGATTACCGAGCTGCAGATACTTCAGGTCTGGCCGAAAGCGGATACCAGCAAAGGCACCAGCCAGATGGCCGGGCGGGAGTGGCACTGGGTGCAGAAGGTGACGCCCATTGACGGGCGCCCGGAAATCCGTCAGATACAGATCCAGGTATTGAAAAACCCGGATGACAAGCACCCTCTTGCAACGCTGATCGCCCTGATTGGGCAGCCGCAGAAATGAGTCGCCGGTTACGCCGGGAGGCGGGATTTACCCTGCTGGAACTGCTGATAGCACTGGCTATCTTCGCCATTCTTTCCAGCTTGGCGTACGGCAGTCTGAGCTCGGCCCTGTTCGCCAGAGAGCAGAGCCAGCAGCGCACTGAGGACCTAGCCCGGTTACAGATGGCTTTTTTGTTTATCAGCCGGGATCTGGAGCAGGTGGTCAATCGCCCCATTCGCAATACCTGGGGTGATACGCAGCAGGCGCTGTTTACTCCACAGCGAACCTATCGGTTGGAGTTTACCCGGGGCGGCTGGAACAATCCTGCACAAGCGCGGCGCAGTACCCTGCAGCGGGTTGCCTACGCTATCGAAGATGGTGAATTTATCCGCCATAGCTGGTGGGTGCTGGATCGTACCGATGAAAAGCCGACGCTGAGCCAGCCGTTGCTGGACGGGGTGGAGGAGTTTGAACTACGCTTTCTGGACGACAAAAACAAGTGGAACAAAGAGTGGCCGGTACCGGGCAGCAATGAAGATACTGCGCAACCTCAACCGCTACCGGTTGCCATCGAGATTGTTCTGGAGCTGCGGGAGTGGGGGCGCATCCGCCGCCTCTTCCGTTTGCCGGGCGGGGAGAGACGATCTTGAAAAAAAGCAGTCGCCCGATAGCGCGTCCGGTGATGGCGTATGGAGCGGTCAACAGCCAACAAGGTATTGCGTTGATTACCGCTGTACTAATCACTGCCCTGATCTCCATTATTGCAGTAACCATGATTTCAGAGCAGCAGCTGGATATCCGCCGCACCGGCAATATACTGGATCGTGCCCAGGCCTGGCAGTTCGCACTGGGTATGGAAGCTATCGCCATGCTGGCACTGCGTAAGGATGCAGAGAATAACAAAACCGATCACCGGATGGAGGACTGGGGAAAGCCGATCCAGTTTCCGGCGCCTGATGGTGCCGAAGGTGACATGATCAGCGGTCGCATCGAGGATCTTCAGGGGCGTTTCAATCTTAACAATCTGGTAAACGCGGAAAGGAAAATAGATCCTCTGCAGCTGAAACAGTTCAAACGGCTGCTCTCCCTGCTCGATTTGCCACCGGGTCTGGCAGAGCGGGTGGCGGACTGGATCGATGCCGGCAGTACTCCACACGGACTGGACGGGGCGGAAGATGATGAATATAGCCGCCTGGATCCCCCTTACCGTACCGGAAATACACAGCTGGTCACTCCTGCCGAGCTATTATTGATAGTTTCACGGGAGGAGTACCAGAAGCTGGAAAAGTTCGTGGCTGTGCTTCCATCACGGGAGAAGACCCATATCAACGTCAATACAGCGCCAAAAGAGGTTTTGGCCTCTCTGGAGTATGTTTCTTCTGCTGATATTGATGAACTGTTGAGGGAGCGCGAGCAGTTGGAAAAGCAAAACAGCAAAGGGTTTGATAAGATTGATGATGTTCTTGAGCTGCCAGCATTCCGGGCATTGAAGGAACAGCACCCGGAGTTTGCGCAATATTTCAAAGAGTGCTGCAAAATCACAAGCGATTTCTTTCTGGTCACGGTGTTTGCCCAGTTTGACAAGGGAGAGGTAACATTGCGCTCATTGTTGAAGCGATCCACATCCGGTGACAGCAAAAGAGAGAGAGTATTGACAGTGCTGCGCACCCAGGGAGACTATTGATTGTATGGATAAGCTGTTTATCCACCTGACCGAACAAGACCAGGTCGAATGTTTGCAGGTCGAAGAGCAAAATCAGTTCTCCGCCCATCCTTCAATCCGGGTTTCACTGAGTGAAGCGGCCGGCTACGGGTTTGGCCGCCAGGTAGTTGTACTGGTGCCTTCAGAGCAGGTAATACTGACCGAAGTAGCGGTTCCTACCTCCAACCGCCAGCGCCAGGCGCAGGCTGTCCCCTATTTGCTTGAAGATCTGCTTGCGGATGATGTGGAGCAGCTTCATTTTGCCCTGGGAAGCTACCAGGATGGAAAGGTTGTTGTCGCCACAGTGGCTCATGAGCAGATGCAGCGCTGGATGGGACGGTTGGCAGAAGCAGGTATCCAGACAAAATTCATGGTACCGGATGTGCTCGCCCTGCCATTCAGCGAGGAGATGTGGAGCGTTCTCCTGACCGGGGATATAGCTAAAGTCCGAACCGGACTGCAAAGTGGATTCAGCTGTGATGCTGAAAATCTGCCGGTGCTTTTGGAGCAGGCGCTGGAACATGCGGAAGACAACCAGCCACAACGACTGCAGATAACAGATTGCCGCGATGACAAGAGTGTGGCACTGGAAAACATTTTGCCGCCGGGGGTGGAGTACGAGGCAGCGGATTGCGACAAAGGTTTCCTGTCGCTGTTTGCGCAGGGCTATCGGGATGAGAGCATCCGTATAATCAACCTGCTGCAGGGCCAGTACAGTCAGCGGGAGCGCCTGAGCAAGTTATGGCGGCCCTGGCGCCCGGCGGCTGCCCTGCTGGTGGCGCTGCTGGTTGTACAGGGCGTGATGGCCAGTGTGGAATACCGGCGATTGAGCGCCGAGAAGGAGCAACTGGAAAAACAGGTCGAGGAACATTTTCGCCAGGGATTCCCGGAAATCAAACGCATCGTGAACCCAAGGCTGCAAGCGGAACGCAGCCTGAAATCTCTGAGAGGTCAGGGAGGAGGCGCGGGATTTCTGGTTCTGCTGCAGGATATCGGACCGGTTTTGCAAGGTCTGTCTGATGTCCGTCTGCAGGGGATCAGTTACAAAGAGGGTAAGTTGATACTGGGCATACAGTTAAAGAATCTGCAGCAGCTGGACGAACTGGAGCAGAAATTGAAGCAGAAGCCATCTTTGGTGGTAGAGGTGCTGTCTGCCTCATCCCGCAACAAACATGTCGAGGCACGCATCAGGATAGGAGCACGGCAATGAACGGGCGGGAGCAGATAATGGAGTACTGGGAGGGATTGCAGCCGCGTGAAAGAGTCATGTTGCTCGTGGGCGGTGTGGCAGTCCTGTTTACCCTGATCTACTTTCTTCTCTGGCAACCGGTAATGAACGCCAGATTAGAGATGCAGCAGGAGGTTCAGCAACAGCGGGCTCTGTTACAGTGGATGAGAGATGCTGCCAGCGAAGCGAAATTGCTGCGGGGTGTATCCAGGCAGAACGGAAAAACAAAAGGGTTGGGCGGGCAGTCCCTGCTGTCGCTTGTGGATGAGTCGGCAAAGCAACAGGGTTTGGGTGGAGCTATGAAACGGGTCGAGCCGGATGGCAAACAGGTACGAATCTGGTTTGAATCGGCCAGCTTTGACAAGCTGATCGGCTGGCTGGAAAAAATATCCCGGCAGAACGGCATTCGGATAGTCAATGCAACGGTGGAGCGTGCTGATGGTGCCGGGCTGGTCGATGCCCGAATGCGTCTTGCGGAGGGTGGTGTGTGAAAAAACGGGCGCGTTTTCTGCTATTGGGATTGATTTCCTATTTCATCTTTCTCATTGTCACCTTCCCCGCCGCCTGGGCTTACCGGCTGATTCAAAACCAGCTGGATGGAATTCAACTTGGTGATGTTGGTGGTACTGTCTGGTTCGGTTCAGCCCGGGTTTTGAAAACAGACAACTTTCATTTGCAGAACGTGGACTGGGAGATCCGTTTCCTGCCCCTGTTGCTGGGCCGCCTGGAACTTAAACTGGATAGCGCCGACGAGGAGCTGAAATTCAACGCTTATGCAGGGCGTACCCTGGGTGGAACATTTTATATCCGGGAGCTCCAGGGCCAGGTTCCCGTTGCTACGCTGCAGGCAAAGACCCCCTATTCCGTACCGGCCCTGCAGGGGCAACTGATATTTGATGACCTGGAAATAGCCCTGTCCAATGGAGAAATTGTCAAAGGGACCGGCCATCTCCTCTGGAAAGAGGCCACAGTAACTGTAGGATCACCCCTTGAGCTCGGTGCTTTTTCTCTTCAACTGGAGACAGAAGCCCGGGAAATTACAGGGAAACTCAAGGATGCCGGCGGCCCCCTTCGGGCGGAAGGAGTAGTGAAACTGACACCGGACGGGACTTATCAGTTCAGGGGAAGATTTACCCCTCGTGACGGCAACAGCGATCTCGGCCGGAACCTGCGTATGCTGGGGGCACCCAACAGTACAGGTGACTACGAAATTAATTATAATGGACATCTTTCCGTTCCGGCACTATAGGGCACCTCTAAAAATGGTGATTTTTTCGGGAGAGCACGGAGCTGACGCCGCTATCACGGAAAAAGTGCATTTATAGAGGTGCCCTATAAATTTCATTGAAATTCCCGGTTTTGTCTGACGATTTGATATGTGTGAAAGCACTGTCAGCGCAGAGGCAGCTCTTCTGATATCTTTCAGTTGACAGGGCGGTCTGGCTTGACAAGGGATGTCCCGGGAAATCCGGATGACAGATTAAAATAAAAAAACTGAATTTATAGAGCAATGAATATCCCTGTTTTGATGTATCACGGTATCCATGACGTTCCCGGACGGGATGGCTGTTTTGATGCGGTGTATAGTATTACCTGCAATCAATTTGAGCAGCAGATGCAGTGGCTTGCAGACAATGGCTACAATACTGTTACCTGCGCTGAAATAACGGATCTCCCCCCGAATGAAAAGGCCGTTGTCATAACTTTTGATGATGGTGATCTTTCCAACTATACCGTTTCGCTTCCTGTTCTTCAGAAATTTGGCATGACTGCAGAATATTTTATTACCACTGACTGGATCGATACGGAACATTATATGAGTCCGGCACAGTTGCGGGCGCTGGACGAAGCCGGAATGTCTCTCCAGTCACATGCCGTGACTCATCGCTATCTCAATGACCTGAGTGATGAAGAGATTCTCGAAGAGTTGAGGGGCAGCAAAAAGCTGCTTGAGCAGATTCTGGGCAAGCAGGTAACAGGATTGGCTCTGCCTGGTGGAAGAGGAGGGGATAAGGTGGTGCGGATGGCCAGGGAACAGGGATATCTTTATCTTTGCAATTCAGAGCTGGGAATAAATACCGGAAAAAGCGACCCGTTTGCGCTGAAGCGGATAGCGGTGACCCGCCAGATGGGAATGGAGTCATTCAAACGCCTGGTTGCAGGGAACAGATGGGAGTTCGGGCGGCGGGTGATTCGGCAGCGCGTGCTTGACAGCATGAAAATGTTTTTGGGTAATCGATTGTACGAAAAGGTACGCTCCGGGTTTCTGGGTTGACAATGGAAATTTTGTTCTGGGCCAGTTTCGGGTTTCTTTTTTATACCTATCTGGGTTATCCCCTGATGATGGTGCAGTGGTCCCGACTGTGCGGTAAACCGCTGGTCACAGAAGAGAAGATATATCCCCCGGTAACGGTTGTTATCGCTGTTCACAACGAACAGGAGAGAGTCAAGGCGCGGCTGGAGAACATTTTTTCCCAGAACTACCCACAGCAGAAACTTGATGTTGTTGTTGTTTCAGATGGCTCAACGGATGAGACAGTGAAGGTTCTGAAAGAAATGAATCTGTCGCGGCTTGCGGTGATCGAGCTTGCCGCCAACGAGGGTAAAGCTGTCGCGCTGAACCACGGGATAGCTGCTGCTAAAGGGGAGATTGTGGTTTTTACCGACAGCCGGCAGTGGTTTGCCTCGAACGCTATCAAGTTGCTGGTACAACCTTTTGCGAATCCGCAGGTGGGTGGTGCAACGGGCGAGCTGGTTTTGTGTGAGTCAAGGAGCGAGGGAGAACCCAAAGGGGTAGGTTTGTATTGGCATTACGAGAAAGCGATTCGGGCTGCGGAAAGCGGGGTTGATTCAACGGTTGGGGCCACCGGTGCAATCTACGCAATTCGGCGCCGGTTGTACAAACCCCTGCCATCCAACTTGATTCTGGATGATGTTCTTACCCCGCTGAACATTACTGCGCAGGGATATCAGTTGAAGATGGTGCGGGATGCGATCGCCTACGACTATCTAAGCACTTCAGGGGCGGAGGAGTTTCACCGCAAGGTTCGCACCCTGGCGGGGAATATTCAACTGATCCTGCTTGCTCCATGGGTTATGAACCCTGCCAGAAACAGACTTTTTTTTCAGTGGTTTTCTCACAAGATCTGTCGATTAATTGCGCCGTATGCACTGTTTGGTCTTTTTATTTCCCCCTGGTTTGTCGGTGGTCCGGGATATATTGCATTCGGGATGGTGCAGTTGTTTGGCTATGGTGCTGCCTTGTTTGGTTTGCGGGCCGTGATGCGGGGCGATAAAGTTGCTCTGGTGGGTGTTCCTGCCAGTTTTCTGATGTTGAACTGGGCTGCTGTGGCTGGTTTGTATTCAGTGCTGTTTGGTCGAACAGACCGGCTGTGGAAGAAAAACTAGCCCGGATATTTCACCTGAAAGCCGATGGTTGAGGAAATATCATCTCTGGGCGACAAGGTCGGTGCAAGGGCGAGCCTGACGGGCACTTGGTAACGTATTGCGTTTTGCGAATGCAGCTGAAGTATTTCGAAAAACAATATGCAATGTTATTGCATCAGTGCTTGGGTGAAGTGTCCGGGCCAGGAGTTCGCCGCTTTCAGGGGGACTAGGCGAGCGGGAACAGCAGATGGTTGAAGCCAAGCCGGATTTACCGAACAGCATTGAAATAATATTCTGTTTATTCTTCCTGAAATGTCTCTGCAAATTCCGTTGCCAGTTTTTTGCGGTCGATTTTTCCATTGGCGTTACGTGGCAGCGACGTTTGAAAGACCACGGCACCAGGGACCATATAGGCGGGGAGTCTGCCCTTGCAGACAGCGATGAGGCTCTTGGGAGATGGCTTGATTCCGTTTGCGGGAGTTGCTATAACAACGATGCCCTGGCCAAGAATCGGGTGGGGTACCCCAATGGCAACAGCCTCCCCCACCAGCCTGGAATCGTACAGAACCTCTTCAATTTCGGTCGGGCTGATGCGGTACCCGGAGCTTTTCAACATGTCATCCTGACGGCCAACAAAGTAAAAATAATTATCTTCGTCTCTGTAAACCGTGTCACCGGACCATACTGCAATTTCCGGGAATGGCAGTCCGGCTGCCTGGTGCTGTAGTGGTTTAAAGCGTTTGGCAGTTTCTTCCCGGTTATTCCAGTAGCCCATGGCTACCAATGAACCCCTGTGTACCAGTTCGCCCGGTTCGTGGGGGGCGCAGGGTGTACCGTCTTTACGCAATACCATTACCTCGGCATTGGGGATGGCTTTCCCTATGGAGCCGGGGCGTTGATCGATTTCATCCGCCGGCAGCCATGTCGAGCGAAAAGCCTCGGTAAGACCGTACATGAGAATAATTTCGGTTTGCGGCAGCGACTGGCGCAGCGTGTCAAGTGTGCTTTGCGGCAAGGTTCCACCTGAATTGGTGATGTAACGCAGATGTTTTGTGATTCCCTCCGGCCAGGAAAACTGTGCCAGTTGTATCCAGAGGGGCGGAACTCCGGCAAGCCCGGTGATCCGCTCGCGTTCCAGTTGATTGATCACCTCTTTCGGGAAGAGATAATTCATCAGCTTGACCGTTGCCCCTTTCAGCAGTGATTTCGCAACCTGATTCAATCCGTAATCAAAGCTCAGTGGCAATACTGAAAGAGTGCGATCGTCTGAACAGATTTTCAGATATCGGGCTACACTGTTTGCTCCGGCAACCATGTTTTTGTGAGATAACACCACCCCCTTGGGTTTTCCTGTACTACCGGAAGTGTACAAAATTGCTGCCATATCTGTGTCGATGGTTTCCGGGACTGTGATCGCAGGGGCATCGAGGAGTTGTTGCCATCGCAGCAGCTGCAAGCTAGATGGGGAGGCGGGTCGCTCTTCTTTTTGATCAATCAGGACAATGGTGCGCAAATCGCGGCATTTGCCAAAAGCAGAGTTTACTATCTTGAGCCGATCGGAAGAGGTGATAAGGATTGCAATATTGCAGTCACACAAGATGTGGCTTACCTGCTCAACTTTAAGCAGGGGGTTTATCGGTACAAAGACCCCTCCGGCCTGGGAGGTTGCAAAAAAGGAAACCACAGTTGGTATTGATTTCGGCAGATAGATGCCGACCCGCTCATGACGTTTCAGCCCGGCGGCTATCAGTCCTGCTGAAATCTGTTTTATCCTGGTTGCCAGGGAGGCATAACTGATTTCCTCTGTCTTGTCGATAAGCGCCGTATTGTCCGGCAGACTTTCTGCGCTATTGAGAGGAATGTGATGAAATAACATCTTATGTCTGAACTCACATGAAAGGCGATTTTCTTCCCTAAAAGCCGTGTCGGCCGGAATACAATATCAGGAACTGCTTCACAAGTTCAGCTTTTTTTCCCAGTCGAGAGATGTTTTTACTATAAAATCCAGATCATCGTAGCGGGGTTTCCAGCCGAACAGGTTTCGAATGCGTTCGGATCCGGCAATCAGTTGTGGAGGGTCGCCTGCGCGGCGCGGCTCTTCAATGATGTTAAGCGGTTCACCATTGACCCGCTGTACTGCGTCAAGTACCTCCCGCACGCTGTATCCGTGTCCATAACCGCAGTTTACCAGAGTGGATTCTCCGCCCTGGCGCAGGTACTCCAATGCGTCCAGGTGGGCACGGGCAAGATCATCCACATGAATGTAATCACGCACCCCGGTACCATCTTTGGTGGGATAATCGGTGCCGAAGATTTTGATGTTGTCTCTTTTCCCGGTAGCCACCTCACAGGCAACCTTGATCAGCAGCGTTGCGTTCGGGGTGCGCTGCCCGATGCGTCCCTCCGGATCGGAGCCGGCAACGTTGAAATAGCGCAGGATGACATGGTTCAGATCACTGGCTGCGCAGAGATCACGCAGCATCCACTCCGACATCAGTTTGGATGTTCCGTACGGATTGATCGGGGCAGTAGGGGATTCTTCAGTTGCGACTCCATCCTCTGGTATGCCATAGGTTGCCGCCGTGGATGAAAAAATAAAGTTTTTTACCCCGGCTTCCTCGCAGCACTGCAGCAGATTGCGGGTATTGCAGGTGTTGTTGCCGTAATATTTAAGCGGCTTTTCCACTGATTCAGGAACGACCAGATGAGCGGCAAAGTGCATCACGGTATCGATATCGTGTTCGGACAGCAGTCGGTTGACCAGCTCCCGGTCACCGGAGTCTCCCACCACCAGCTCGCCGTACAGCACGGCATTGGCAAATCCGGTGCAGAGATTGTCCAGTACAACAATCTGTTCGCCAGCCTCTCCCAACTGGCGAACAACATGACTGCCAATATAACCAGCACCGCCGGTTACCAGAATAGTCTTGTTTCCCATAATCCCCCCGGGGTATGAACTATATATATTGCGGAAACGAAGGATACCACTATCTGGCAGGCGCTGAAATGCTTATTCGGTTTTTGCCAGTGTCTTGATATACAAAACGATCTCGTCAACCTTGTCTTTGAAATCATCCTCAAAAACCGGCATGTTGCGTGTCTCCTTGCGCTGTTTCCGGGCTGTGAGATAGTCGTTGACACTTTTGGCTGTAATGGTGGCCGCCATGCCAGGGCTGCTCAGCGCCACCGGCGTGGTGGCCATGTTTTTCGCCGCGTCACCATCACCGTGCCCGGACTTGCCATGGCAACCGGAGCAGTAGTGGAGGTAGTAGATACGTCCCCGCTCCAGTGGGTCGGTGTTGAATTTCTGTTCCCGCTCTTTGGGGGAAGGTGTGGTTAACGGCCCCTTGTCTACCGCCAGGGTACGTACATATTTCATTACTGCCCGGATCTCATCCTCGCTGAGGCTGGTGCGCCAGCCCGGCATCTGCAGGTAAGGGTACTTCTCCTCTCCCCAGGCAATGCGTTCGTAAAGGTCACGATCAGATAGCAGTGACATATATGCCTTGTTGGAGAGATCGCCGGTATCTACGCCGGACAGTGAGCCGGCAGGCCCGTCGCCTTCTCCTTTTTCCCCGTGACAGTAGATACAGAAGCGGTTGTAGATGTTTTTTCCGTCGGCTGGACCGGAGTCGGGGTCTTCTGCGGCGAAGGCTGCGGAAAAACCACCGGGGAAGGCTAGTAAAATTGCAGCCAGCAGCCGTTTATAACCGGAAAACTGTTTCATTCGTATTCCCTCCGTGTAATAGAAAAAACAGGTGCAACTACTCGGCTTGCTCCAGAAATGCGCCATCTCTGCGTTGGAAAATGGTCATTTGCCAGTGCAAACTCACATTTTTTGTATTGAACTGGCCCAACCTGAGTAGTTACAAACAAGTATACATCAATCTTTCTGCAGTTATTTTTTGAACCTTGTTATGGTATAGCTAGAGTTTAGAGTCTCAACGGAGAAAAAAGAAAAATATTCCACCAATAACTTGACATAGCGGCAGATATCGCGCAGCCGCGCCTTGCAGACCTTTTGCTCTTTTTAAAAGGTCTGCAAGGCGCGGC